>Ga0308159_1001954_pt1 | contig 25872 bp, 32 predicted proteins | sample PhyCR1_FD_201040 | JGI IMG/M metagenome (GOLD analysis project Ga0308159, IMG submission 201040) | Phyllosphere microbial communities from UC Gill Tract Community Farm, Albany, California, United States - DLSLC.R1 | ecosystem: Host-associated > Plants > Phyllosphere > Unclassified | place: USA...
GGATCGCAAGGTCATCATCCAGGGCAACACCGATGATCGCGGTGGCGCCGAGTACAACCTGGCCCTGGGTCAGAAGCGTGCTGAAGCCGTCCGCAAGGCCCTGGTCCTGCTGGGCGTGTCGGATGCACAAGTGGAAGCGGTTTCCTTCGGCAAGGAAAAGCCCAAGGCACTGGGCCAGGATGAATCGTCCTACGCCGAGAACCGTCGCGCTGACATCGCTTATCAATAATCGACATGCATACCGCTTTCAAACTGAAATCGGTGACCGTGGCGGCCTTGCTGGCCGCCACGGCTTTCCTACCGCTTACCGCCCGTGCCGGCATGTTTGACGATGACGAAGCACGCAAGGCCATCCTGGACATCCGCTCCAAGATCGAAGCCCTGCAGCGCGACGTCGCCAACAAGGCCGACAAGAACAGTGTCCTGACCCTCTCGGACCGCAACGACAACCTGCAGTCGCAGATTGCCGCGCTGCGCGGCCAGATCGAGGTCTTGACCAACGAGATTACCAACGCCCAGCAACGTCAGAAGGACTTCTACGTCGATCTGGATGCGCGCCTGCGCAAGCTGGAGCCACAGCAGGTCAGCGTGGACGGCCAGACCGTGGCTGTGGGCGTGTCCGAACAGCAGGCCTATGATGCGGCGCTGTCGCAATTCAAGGGTGGCGACTACAAGGGAGCAGGCAATGCCTTCGCCGACTTCCTGAAGCGTTATCCGCAATCCGGCTATGCCCCCTCGGCGCAATACTGGCAAGGCAACTCCCTGTACGCCCAGCGCGACTACAAGGGCGCCATCGCCGCGCAGCAAGTGGTGGTGAAGAATTATCCGGACAACCCCAAGGCCGCTGACGCCCTGCTCAACATCGCCAGCTCGCAAGCCGAGTTGAAGGACAAGGCAGCCGCCAAGAAGACCCTGGAGCAATTGATCGCCAAGTATCCGAACACCCCGGCCGCGCAAACCGGCAAGGAACGGATGGCGTCATTGAAGTAATGGCCAGTCAGCGCCGGCACCGTGTCGGCGCGTGACGGGCTGCAGAATGATTGGATATCAACACGTGGTGCCAGAGTGTTGACACTGTCGATAGAGTTTGCCTATAATAGCGGTCTTTCGGGTCGTTAGCTCAGTTGGTAGAGCAGCGGACTTTTAATCCGTTGGTCGCAGGTTCGAGTCCCGCACGGCCTACCAGAAATTCAGCAGTAGTCTCAAGAAAAAAGCCCACGTTGACGTGGGCTTTTTTCTTTTCATCTCCGCTCCTCAGCCGCTTCCCCGCCCCCGCCGCCGGGCGCACCCCTTGCTTATCCAGATACGCCAGTCCGGTCGAGCCCGTGGCGCGTTATGATACCGCCGGCCTGTGTATGCTCCTGCACGGCCAGCCACCCCGCAACCCACTCCGCCCAATGAAATCGCAACGCGCCGCCGACACACCGGAAACCCTCGACCAGACCGTCTACGAGGCCATCTTCAATGCCGTCATGCACGGCCGCCTGAAGCCAGGAACGCGCCTGCAGGAGGGCAGCCTGTGCGAGCAGTTCGGCGTCAGCCGCACGGTGGTGCGGCAGGCGCTGCGGCGGCTGTCGGAGCTGCGCATTGTCGACGTGGTGCCCAACAAGGGCGCCGCGGTGGCGACACCGGGACCGAAGGAGACACGCGATGTCTTCGCTGCCCGGCGGGCGATCGAAGGCGCCATCGTGCGCGAAGTGGCGCGCCAGATCGACCACGGTGACGTCGCCAAACTGCGGCAGCGCCTGCAGGCCGAGCACGCCGCGCTGCATGACGGCGACCACCCGCGCTGGGTCGCCCTGGCCGGCGGCTTTCACCTGGCGCTGGCGGAGCTGTCCGGCAACCAGGTACTGCAACGCATGCTGACCGAACTGATGACCCGTTGCTCCCTCATCGTCGCGCTCTACGAAGCCCCCGGCGAGGCCAGTTGCGAGCATGACGAGCACAGCCGCCTGGTGGACCTGCTGGCACTGCGCGATGGCAATGGCGCCAGCGCCGAGATGGAACGCCACCTGCTGGCGCTGGAAGGCCGCCTGCGCCTGCCGGAAGAAAAGCCCGACGCATTGCGCCGCGCCTTCTGAGCTTCCTCCGCGTCCATTCGTCCCACATCCCTCGCCGCCGATCACGGGCGCCGGACCGCCCACGTCTGGTGCACGACCAGCACCCTGGGTGAGCAAAAGGCCCGTTTTGGCTCATCACCAAAATTGTATACAATACATATAATTACAATATTCCCTTTAAAATCATATAGATAATATAATTAAAAGGCTGGCATCCAAATTGCATGTATACGATCACAGTGAATTTTCGTCACTGATCCATCCATCCAACAAGGAGCCCCGCCGTGATGAACCGCCGTCAATTTCTGCTTGCATCCAGCGCCGCCGCCGTAGCTGCGTCCTCGCAACCGTTCGCCGCCCTGGCCGCTGCACCGAAGCTGAAGATCGGCTTCATCTATCCGGGGCCGGTGGCCGACATCGGCTGGTCTTTCCAGCATGATCTCGGACGACGCATGCTGGAAAAGGAATTCGGCGCCCGCATCGAGACGGTGTTCGTCGAGCGCGTGCCGGAAACGCCGGAGGCCGAGCGTGTCATGCGCCAGCTGATCGATGACGGCTGCAAGATGATCTTCGCCACCTCGTTCGGCTTCATGAACCCGGTGCTGCGCGTGGCCAAGGAAAACCCGGACGTGATCTTCGAACACTGCTCCGGCTACACGATGGCGCGCAATGTCGGCCTGTACCAGACCCGTTTCTATGAAGGCGCCTATGTGCTGGGCACCATCGCCGGACGCATGACCAAGACCAATACGCTGGGCTATGTGGCGCCGATCCCGATCCCCGAGGTGATCCGCAACCTGGACGCCTTCGTATTGGGTGCTCGCAGTGTGAACCCCAAGGTCAACGCCAAGGTGGTGTGGATCAACGCCTGGTACGACCCCAGCCTGGAGCGCGATGCCGCGCAGACGCTGGCCGCGCAAGGCGCCGACGTGTTCTACCAGAACACCGACTCGCCGGCACCGGTGCAGGTGGCGGAAAGCAAGGGCCTGTACGCCTTCGGCCAGGACTCCGACATGAGCCGCTTCGGCCCCAGGGCGCATCTGACCGGCAATACGCTGAACTGGGGCGTGTACTACGTCCACAAGGTGCGGCAGGTGCTGGAAGGCCAATGGAAGGCGGAGGACACCAAGTGGGGCATGAAGGAAGGTATCGTCCAGCTCGCCCCCTACAACGCCGGGCTGCCCAAGGAGGTGGTGGCGCAGGCGGAAGAGCGCCGCAAGGCCATCGTCGCCGGCACCTTGCAGCCCTTCGCCGGCCCCATCAACAACCAGAGCGGACAGTTGCAGGTCGCCGCCGGCCGCACCGTACCCGAGTCCGAGCTCTGGACCATGAAGTGGTATGTGGAAGGCATCCAGGGCAAGCAGCCCTGACCCTGGCTACCGATACCGGCTTGCCTTGTTCGGGATAGCAAACAGGGCAAGCCGAAAGCTCACAATCGCTTCAAGGAATATGAAGAAAACGCCATGACAGAAATCGACTTCGCCGAACTCGGCGTCTACCAGCGCTACAAGCTGATGGCCAGCCTGATCGTGCCGCGCCCGATCGCGCTCATCACCACGCTGGGCGAAGACGGCACGGTCAACGCCGCGCCGTTCTCCATGTTCAACATGCTCGGCGAAGACCCGCCTATCGTGATGGTCAGCATCAACCGCCTGCAGGACGGCGCACTCAAGGACACCGCAGCCAACATCCTGCGCACCGGCGAGTTTGTCGTGCACCTGACCGACGAGGCCATGTGCGCGCAAATGGACGCCTGTGCTGCCACGCTGCCGCCACACCAGAGCGAGCTCGAGCACGCCGGCCTGCACGCCGTGCCGGCGCAGACGATTCAGCCGCCGCGCATCGCCGAGGCGCCGGTCGCCTTTGAATGCGTGCTGCATGAAAAACTGGAAACGGCCAGCCGCTACATCTTCATCGGCCGCGTGCAATGGCTGGCCGCGCGCGACGGCCTGGTCGATACCGAACAATGGCGCGTGCGCCTGCAGGACTATCATCCGGTAGGCCGCTTCGGCGCCAGCTTCTACCTCAACGCCAGCGGCCGCTTCACGCTCGACAAAGCACAAGCCACCACCCCGATCGACGAAATGTGAGGCCGACCATGCGCATCCCCATCCCCTTCAACGAACAGGACTACGCCGCCATGCGCCTGGCCATCGATGCCTCCGAAGAAGCGCTCAAGCGCGGCGATATGCCCTTCGGCGCCACCCTGGTCGCGCCCGACGGCAAGGTGCTGATGACGGCGATGAACAACCAGAACACCGCCGCCGACTGCACCGGCCACGCCGAAATGGTGCTGGTGCGGCGCGCGCAGAAAGAGCTGGGGCTGGAAGCCATGCGCGGCGCCACCGTCTACGCCAGTGGCGAACCCTGCGCAATGTGCTGCGGCGCGATGTTCTGGGGCGGCATCGGCCGCGTGATCTATGCCGCCTCCACCGCGCAGATTGGCGACGCGCTGGGCGGCCCGCAACTTCCCCTGCGCGCAGCTGACGTGGTGCAAGATTCTGCACCTGCGGTCAGCGTGGAAGGCCCCTTGCTGGGCGCCGAGGCAGTGACGGTATTGCAGCGCTTCGGGGCCTGAAGGCGCAGTCCCGCCAGTCCTCCCCCTCCCCCCGCGCAGGCACTTCCCCGCCTGCCGGCTCCCCCTCACCGCAACCCATCTCCGCCAAACCCGACCGGCATGGAAAGTGCTTGGCACGGGAGGTAGCGAAGAGATCGACCGCCCCCGACCTCCCAGACCTACTACCTCCAGGCCCTGCGCATTGATGCAGGTCGCCTGTAGTATTCGTGAAAGAAACTCCTCATATCCTTTCAAAGTGGTCCCACCACGTTGATGCAGTCCCGATGAAAACCGCCCGTACGCCCTTCACCTTCCTTCACCGTCCGTCCCTGCTGCACCGCCATGGCCGGCTTGCCAGCCGGATGGCCGCATTCACCCGTCGTGCCGCGCGAAGGCTGGAGTTGCGCTCCTTCCCCTTGCTGCAGGAACAGTTCAGTGCCGAGGAAGGCTGGCGCGCCTGCCTGGCCATCGCGCTGCCGCTGGCGGCGGCCATGATCAGCGGTCAGCACTGGCTGGCCTGGGCCGTGTTCGCCGCCTTTTGGACCTGCCTGTGCGATGCCCCGGGGCCGCATACCCAGCGGCGGCGCCTGCTGGCCGGCTTTGCGGTGGCGGGCACGGCGGTGGCATTCATCGGTTCCTGGAGCGCCTCCTGGAGCAGTCATGCGGCCCTGCTCGCCGCACCGGTGATGGTGCTGCTCAGCGTCACGCTGACCGGTGCGATCCAGTCCGCAGCGCTGCTGGGGACGCTGCTGGCGGTGGTGGCGGTGGTAGCGGCGGGCTTCCCGCATGCGCCGGCGCTGGCGGCGCTGCAGGCCGCATCTTTCCTGATCGGCGCGCTCTGGGCGTGGCTGCTGATCAATCTTTTCTGGCGTATCGACGAACACACGGCCCTGCGCCAGGCCGCGCAGGCGGCGCTGCTGCGCATGCTCGACATGAGCCGCGACCTGCTCGCCGCGCGCGATGGCCAGCATCGGGAACAGCAATGGCACAGCGAACACGGCGAACACCGCCGCGCCGTGCGATTGGCCCTGGAGCGGCTGCGCACCATGCTGCAGCCTCACGAGCGCTCCGCCAGCGACAGTGCCCAATCCTATCGTCGCCTGCTGGAGGCCTGCGAAATGATCTTCAGCGCCTTGATCGCGCTGGAACACGCCGCCATCCAGCAACTGGGCTCGCCCGCCGAGCGGCGCATCGTGGCACGGGCGGCGCGCATCGTGGTGCTGCGCGCCTACCAGAGGCTGACGCTGTCTCCACAGATCCCGCTGCCATCGAACCCGTCCCGCCCCATCGACATAAGGCGCGCCAGCCAGCTGGCCGACCCGTTAATGACTGGCTGCCTGTCGGCCTTGATGCAGGCCCACACGCTGCTGCTGTCCGATCCCGCCTGGGCGCAATACCGGGCCGAGCACGGCAGCGATGAACCCGATGCGTCGCCCGCCGCCGCCGTGCCACCCACACTGCCACCCGCCTGGCGCACCGGGCTGGGCCGGGGCCTGCAACAGGGCGCCCGCCAGGCCGCTGGTGTGGCGGCGGTGTTCTATGCGGCCCAGGTGTTCCAGCTTGGCTATCCCTACTGGGCCACGATGGCCGTGGTGGTGGTACTGCAAGGTGCCGCACGCCAGACCTGGACGCGCTGCCTGGAACGCATCCTGGGCAGCCTGCTGGGCGGTGCATTGGCACTGAGCCTGCTCCATGTGGCTTCCGGCATGAGCTGGGTGCTGCCGCTGGTAGCGGTGATGCTGGCCGGCCTGGCCATCGCCCTGCGGCTGGTGAACTACACGGTGTTCGTGGTGTTCCTGACCATGTTGTTCATCTGCGTGACGGAAATGCTGCAACCTGGTGTCGGCATCGCCTCGGCCCGGGCCTTGGACAACCTGATCGGCAGCGCCGTCGCCCTGCTGGCCGCCCTGGCGCTATGGCCCGAACTCGGAGCCTCGCCGCGCGAGCGCATCGCGCTCGGTCTCAAGGCCAATCGTGACTATCTGGAGGCGGTAGTCGCCCACCAGCCGCCATCGACCTTGCGTCGCCTGCAGCGCCAGGCCGGGCTGGCCAGCATCGACGCCGAGACCGCCCTGCACGACCTGGGTGGCTTGCGCCGCCACAGCGAACGCCTGTCCCACAGCGAGATGGCCCGCCTGCGCGAAGTGCGCGAACTGGCCGGGCAGGCATCGGTGGCCTGGCATCTTGATCGAGGCACCCGGCAGGACCCGGCCACGGCGCGGGAGAGCTGATCCGGTATACTTCCGGTTTTACCGAGTCTGCCTGCCCTGCCCACCGACATGTCCGACCAAGCCCCCGAACCGATCTTCCCGGATGACGCCGTTGCCGGTGCCGATTCCATCCCCGCGCCGCGGCGCTGGATCGTCCTGCAGAACGTCCACGAAGTGGAAACCTGGATCGATACCTACAACCGCGAACTGCAGGCAGTGGTGTTCCGCCACAAGATGAACACCGTCAACGCCGGCCAGGGCATCTGCTTCACGCTGGAACTGGGCGGTGAGATCTATCTGCACACCACACCGGAAGGCCAGATCCTGCTGGATGTCAGCGAGGAAGCTGCCTGGGCGGCCCCGGTCATCAGCGCAGCCGCCAATGTCCCCGCCCCTGCCGGCTCGGTCTGGGTACTGCCGCCCGATACGCTCACGCAACTGATCCTGGGGCTATCCGGTCTGATTGCCACCTCACAGTTCGTGCTGCGTCATGAATATCGCCTGGGCAGGTCGCAGCGCCCATACTGAGCCGCCCCGGATACGAAGAAAGCCACCGATGAAAGAACGCACCCTGATCGCCGCCGGCGCCATCAACATGTTCATCGCCGTAGGTTGTGGCGCCTTTGGCGCGCACGGCCTGAAGCGGATGATTTCGGAAGAGATGCTGGCGATCTGGCATACCGCCGTGACCTACCAGGTCATGCACGCACTGGGCATGATCGCCATCGCCCTGCTCATGCCGCGCATGGCCGGTGCTGCGATGAGCTGGGCCGGCAATCTGATGCTGGCCGGCATCGTCGTTTTCAGCGGCAGCCTCTACCTGCTGGCGCTGACAGGAACACGCATCCTGGGCGCCATCACGCCCCTGGGTGGAGCGGCCTTCCTGGCCGCCTGGTTGCTGGTGGCATGGGCCGCCTGCAGGCGCGAAGTGTGATGTCCACTGAAACCCGCTGAAGCCCCCCTGAAACCCACTCAGGCCGCTGCGCCGCTCAGGGCTTCCTTGACCAGTTCATCGATCTCGCCGGTGATGTTGGAGAGCACACCGGCCACCACCGAGAATTCCTTGCCCGCCTGACCCGAACGGGCCGCCACGATGCGCGCATTGAAGGCCACCATCTTGGCTTCGCGGGCGATGACCTCGATGTCGGTCATGATCCCGCGCAACTGCTCGCGCATGAGTCGCGCGTGCTTCCTGGACTGCGCCTCGTAGACCGCCGTGATCTCGTTGAGCACGCCCAGCAGCGGCGTGGTCTCCTGCACCAGCTGCGCCAGCAGTTCGGGGCCGCTCTTGAGACGGTCTTCGATGGCGTTGAGGGTGCGCTGCGCCAGCGCGGCAAATGCGGTGATGCGGGCGTCGCCGGCTGGCCGCCCGTAATAGACCTCTTCCAGCTCGGGGCAGAACACCCCGGGCAAGTCACCCGACCGCTTGAGCAGGGCCGCATGGGCATTGCTGAACAGGGCCAGCGCCTCGCGGGCGGTGGCACAGGCTCCCTGCTGTCCCTGCGAGGCCAGCACTGCGTAGAGCACCAGGCGCTGTGAGGTGAAACGGCGGCGCCCGGAAAGATTGATCATGGCGCCGAAGACTTCTCCCGACAACGGCACGGTGGATGCATCCTCGGCCGCGCGGTCGGGTGCGGTATCGATCAAGGCCAGGGTGGACATGGCAGGCTTCCTTCCAACGATGCAACGAAAAGCGGACAGGCGCGCAACACACTGAGCATCTGCGTGCCTGCGCGAGGGCCGCGGCGACTCAGGCCGCCTCGCGTGCCGGATGGGCCTGCTTGCGATACAGGAATTCCAGCACCGCAGTGCGGTACAGGCCATACTGCGCGTCCTGCGCCAGCGCCACCCGGTCACGCGGCCGGGCCAGCTTCACCTCCAGCACTTCGCCGATGGTGGCGGCCGGGCCGTTGGTCATCATGACGATGCGATCAGACAGCAGCACCGCCTCGTCCACGTCGTGGGTCACCATGACCACGGTCGATTCGGTCTTGGCCACGATCTTGAGCAGTTCATCCTGCAGGTGGGCGCGGGTCAGTGCATCGAGGGCGCCGAAAGGCTCGTCCATCAGCAGGACCTTGGGTTCCATCGCCAATGCACGGGCAATGCCCACGCGCTGCTTCATGCCGCCGGAGATTTCATTGGGACGCTTGGTCTCGGCCGCGCCCAGGCCCACCAGCGCCAGCGCGGCGCGGGTGCGGTCGCGCAGTTGCGTGCGGTTTTCGCTGGCGCCGAAGACGCGTTCCACGCCCAGGTAGATGTTTTCATAGCAGGTCAACCAGGGCAGCAGCGAATGGTTCTGGAACACCACCGCCCGCTCCGGGGCCGGGCCACCGATCTCGCGGTTGGCGCACAGAAGCACGCCGTCGCTGGGCTTGAGCAGGCCGGCAATGAGATTGAGCAGGGTCGACTTGCCGCAGCCGGAGTGGCCGATCAGGGTAATGAACTCGCCCTTGGCCACCGTCAGGTTGATCTCGCGCAGCGCGTGGAAGTCACCCTTCCTGGTATGGAACACCATCTCCACGCCGTGGATGTCGATGAATTTGCCGTTGATGTTATCCATGATGTGCTCCCGCCTGTTCAGTTGTTGACCTGTTCATAGGTAAAGGCCTTGGCCAGCGCCACCAGCAATTGCTCCAGCACCAGCCCCACCACCCCGATGACGACGATGGCGATGATGATGTGCGGCACGTTCAGATTGTTCCATTCGTCCCAGACCCAGAAGCCGATGCCCACGCCGCCGGTCAGCATCTCGGCGGCCACGATGACCAGCCAGGCGGTGCCGATGGACAGGCGCACGCCAGTCAGCATGTAGGGCAATACCGAGGGGAACAGGATCTTGGTCAGCACCTTCCATTCCGACAGGTTCAGCACGCGCGCCACGTTCATGTAATCCTGCGGCACCCGCTGCACGCCCACGGCGGTGTTGATGATCATCGGCCAGATCGAGCAGATGAAGATCGACCAGATCGCCGCCGGATTGGCCGACTTGAACACCAGCAGCCCGATGGGCAGCCAGGCCAGTGGCGAGACCGGGCGCAGCAGGCTGATGATGGGGCCGAACATGCGCGAGAGGAATTCCACCCGGCCGATGGCAAACCCCAGCGGGATGCCCACCAGCGCCGCCAGGCCGAAGCCCATGCCGACCCGCTGCAGCGAGGCCAGCACGTTCCAGCCTATGCCCTGGTCATTGGGGCTGTTGCGATAGAAGGGATCGGAAAACATCACGCCGGCCTCCTTCAGGGTGACCCATGGCGTGGGGAAACTTGCGGTCTTCATGGCAATGATCTGCCACACCAGTACCAGCAGCGCCACACCCAGGACCGGCGGCACCACCCGCATGAACAGTCCGCCTGCGGCCAGGCGCTTCCTGGCGCTACGTACCCTGGTCGGGGTGGCAGGTGCCACCGATGCCGGCTGCGCCTGGCTGGCCGCAGCCACTGCTGCAACCTGGCTGTTGCCGGCGGGCTTGGCGTTATCGCCCATGATGTTTTCCATGACTGCACTCATCGCTTTCCCCTTGCTGATGACACTTCACTGTGACGGCCAGCGCTTTGGCTGCACTGCCTGCGCTGGCCGCCGAGGCTTACACCTTGATCTTGAAGGACTGCGCATAGGCAGCCGGATTCTTGCCGTCCCATACCACGCCATCGACCAGCTTGGAACTGCGCATGACTTCCTTGGGCAGGGGCGTCTTGGTCATGGCGGCGGCCTCCTTGTAGAGATCGATCTGGTTCACCGACTTGGCCACGGCGAGGTAGTCCGGATCGCTCTTGAGCAGGCCCCAGCGGCGATGCTGGGTCATGAACCACATGCCGTCCGACAGGAAGGGGAAGTTGACCTGGCCTTCGTCGTAGAACTTCATGTAGTTGGGGTCGTCCCAGGTCTTGCCCAGCCCGTTCTGGTAGCGGCCCAGGATGCGCTGGTCGATCACGTCCTTGCTGGTGTTGACATAGGACTTGTCGGCGATGACCTCGGCCATCTTGTTCTTGTTGGCCAGCGAGGCGTCGATCCATTTGCTGGCGTCCAGGATGGCGGCCATCATGGCGCGGCAGGTATTGGGGTATTTCTGGACGAACTCCAGTGAGGTACCCAGCACCTTTTCCGGGTGGTCCTTCCAGATGTCCTGGGTGGTGATGGCGGTGATGCCCACGCCGTCGACGATGGCGCGATGGCCCCAGGGCTCGCCCACGCAGAAGCCGTCCATGTTGCCCACCCGCATATTGGCCACCATCTGCGGCGGCGGCACGGTGATCACCTTGGCATCCTTCATCGGATGGATGCCGTTGGCGGCCAGCCAGTAATACAGCCACATGGCGTGGGTGCCGGTGGGGAAGGTCTGGGCAAAGGTGTATTCGCGCTTGTCGGTCTGCATCAGCTTGGCCAGCGAAGCGCCATCGACGGCGCCCTTGTCGGCCAGCTTCCTGGATAGCGTGATGGCCTGGCCGTTGTGGTTCAGGCCCATGAGCACGGCCATGTCCTTCTTCTGTCCGCCGATGCCCATCTGCACGCCATAGATCAGGCCATAGAGCACGTGCGCCGCATCCAGCTCGCCATTGGTCAGCTTGTCGCGCACGCCGGCCCAGGAGGCTTCCTTGCTGGGGACGATCTTGATGCCGTACTTCTTGTCGAAGCCCAGCACCGAGGCCATCACCACCGAAGCGCAGTCGGTCAGGGGAATGAAGCCGATCTTGACCTCTTCCTTTTCCGGTTTGTCCGAACCGGCGGCCCAGGCGCCGCCGCTGGTCAGTCCCAGCATGCCGGTCCCGGCCGCCAGGCCTGCACCCTGTATCAGCTTGCGGCGCTTGCCGTCCACCATGTCGACCGTCCCTGCCGGCGTGGCTGGTTCGATATCTGCGAGCTTGCCTGCCTGGTCCGCCTGAGCGTTGAATTCCATAGCACCCTTCCCCTTGCGTTGCGAATTGACATTGACGAAAGCCATCAACAAAAAAAAGGCGTGTCCCGTCATGGATGACCATGTCGGAAGACGCCTTTGTCCGGGACGATGCGACCGCCGTTGGTCACACCTTCACATCTGTTGCGCACTCTCTGCGCTATGTCGTCAATTCAGCAAAGACTGTGCCAGCACATGATAATCGCCCGCAAAGCCGCACCCGGCCTGCACTGACGGCGCCATGACCAAGACTCAAGACCGGTCCGGCGAGGGGGTTCGCGCACCGTCAACATGAGCTCGGGCCGCACTTCATTTGTGCTTTGCACCAAGTTGGCGGCAAGGCGGAGTGATCAGGTGCCCATTGGGGCCACCGGTGGAGACGGCCCGAGGCGCCCGCCTACCCGGTATTGCCGGGTTTTCCTACAGCATATTGCGACGGGCGCTGATCGCGGGGACAGGGGGGCCGGGCCTATGATGGCTCAGCATCAACGAGCATCAACGAGCATCATCAAGCAATAACGAGCAACATCGAGCAACAACGAACGACCCGGCGCTTGCACCCTGGCGGGCAAGAACGAATTCAATAACAAAGGAGAACCTCCATGACCCTCGGCACCATCCTGCTCATCGTCCTGATCCTGATCCTGCTCGGCGTGATCCCGGCCTGGCCGCACAGCCGCGGTTGGGGCTATGGTCCCAGCGGTATCGCCGGCACCATCGTCATCATCCTGCTGATCCTGTTGCTGCTCGGGAAGATATAAGACAGGGCGGTAGCAAGGCGGTTGACTCCGCCCTGCTGCCAGCGCCCCTGACGCTTTCCCCGCGACCCTCCCCTCCCGGATGCAAGCCTGATACCATCGGCCTGCGGAAGGGAACACGGCGCGGTCGGTGCCCTGTCACCGACCGCGCCGTTTGCCTTGTGTCCAGCTGGCTTGTTATACGCTGCGGGCACGGCAGATGGCCCATCCCCATGAAGTTTTCGCGTTTGCGTGATGAGGCCTATAACAGATGAAGAACAAATTCCTCGCATCCTCCCTGCCCGTTTGCCTGGCCGCGTTGTCCATGCTGACGGCCGCATCCAGCCACGCCGGCGAGGACAAGCTGGCCAATGGCGATCCAGCCCGCTGGTATCAGAACGCCGACACTCCCAAGGAACGGCTGCGCAATCTCAACCAGGAGACCGCCGCTGCCTACGCCGAGGCATTGGCCGACTGCAAGGCACAGCGTGGCAAGCAGGCCAGCACCTGCCGCAAGGAAGCCGCCGCAGCCCGCAAGGACGATGCGGCGCGCGCCCGCCGCATCTATGACGACTACAAGGCGACAGGCGCCAAGCCGGCCTCCTGAGCCAATGCCGGGTTAGCCTGTAGCCCGGCTGCCTGGCTGCGGGGGTTGCCCCTGCGTCGGCCCCAAGTGCAAGCCACAAATGGAAAACGCCGCAACGATGGACATCGTTGCGGCGTTTGATGCATTCCGTGCGTGCAGGCCTCGATAGCCCGCACGGTGTGGCTGGCAGCGCTGCCAGCCTGGTGTCAGGCCCGTGTTACTTGCCCACCTGGTTACCGATCACGCCACCCACGGCGGCGCCGCCGACGGTACCGATGGCGCTACCACCGGTGAGCACTGCACCGCCCACCGCACCAGCACCTGCACCGATGGCTGTGTTCTTGTCGCGCGCGGACATGTTGCTGCAGCCGGTCATCGCGGAAAAGGCAAAGATGGCTACCGAAGTCACTGCCAGTTTTTGAATTGTTTTCATGACTACTCCTTCCTCATTGTCGAATAGAGTCCAACGAACGGATGACAGAACCGGCATCAGGTCATCGGACGCATGATCACGCGCGCAGCCGGAGCTTGCGGCGCAGCCTTGGCGGCTTCGCGGGCGACGTCCGGGGTGCAAGCACCAGCCTCTTGCCCATAGAGCAGGACAGCTTCGCGCATGAACCTGGAACGACGGCCTTCGGCCATGTCCATGTACCGGAACTTCTTTTGACCTGCCTTCTGCAGGCGGGTCGCATCGACCGGCATGTGACGATCCATCGTGGAGGCCGACCAGCGCGCTGCGCTGTCATCAGCCTGACGGGGTGCTGCATAAGCGGAGGAGGCAAGTGCCGAGACGGCTACCAGCATGCAAATACCGACTGTTTTTTTCATGGTCTGCCCTTTCAGGGGTCCCTTCTTGGCGGTGAGCAAAAATTTCATGCGGCAACCCGAGAACTCTTTTCCATTTCCCGGCTCTACCAGCACCATGACGACATGGTCGCGGAAATTGCTGCATCACAAAATCAGCCGTTTCCGATTCTGGCGTAGGAAGATTCCTACACTGCCATCCCGCCGGCCACCGCAAATGCCTTGGGCTCCTCAGAACCCGGGCGGCATTCACGGCGACGGCGCGCCCACTTCACTTAGTTCTTTGCAGCTTCCTTGGCATCGCCATAGGACTTCTGGACATTGCCTTCCACCTGCTTGGCAGCGCCCTTGACCTGCTGGCTGGTATTGCCAGTCAGCTCACCGGTCTTCTCTTGCACCTTGCCTGCCACTTCCTTCAAGCTACCCTTGACTTGATCCTTGTTCATGATGGCTCCTTTGTGGTTGATTGCCTGATAGGTCCCGGCTGCAACGTCAGGACATTCCTGCCTGCTTGCCGGCACCGCCGCCTGGTCCACCCTTTGGGTCAGACTGCGACGATGAATCCATGGTATCGATGAGCCTGCGCCAGGCCCATAAGAGAGTCGCCCTTTCGCGCGTAGGAAAAAACGAAAAACCGTGCAGGAAAAGCGGTGCCGAAAAATCCTCACAAAAACGCAGAAAGCCGCCCTGGGGGCGGCTTTCGGAAGGGTGATGGATGTGCGGAAAGGACTGGGTTTGCGCCGCTCAGGCCTCGCTGGGCGCCAGCTCCGGACGGATCGGCAGGCTGATGCTGATCAAGGCCCCCTTGCCCGGCGTGGAGCGGATATCGACCTCGCCACCGAAGAAGGTAGCGCGCTCGCGCAGGCCGCGCAGACCATAGGTCTTGTGGTTGTCGCGCCGCTCTTCGGGGATGCCCACGCCATCGTCGCGCACGGTCAGGGCCACGTGGTCTTCGTCGATATCGAGGATCACATCCACCTTGCTGGCCTTGGCATGCTTGGTGACGTTGTTGAGCATCTCCTGCAGCATGCGGTAGATGGCAATCTCCATCTCGTGACCCACGTCGACGTCTTCGTCCGGCAGGCTGGCGTGGCAGGCGATGCCGGTGCGCTCGTGCAGCTCGTCGAGCTGTTCCGAGATCGCCGCCTTCAGACCGAACAGGTCCAGGGTATTGGGCCGCAGTTCAGTCTGGATGCGTCGGGTGGTGGCCACCAGTGACTTCATCAGGCCCTGCATGCGGGTCTTGCGGTCGGCCCATTTTTCATCCGGCGGCAGGATCTGGTAGACCCCTTCCAGGTGCATCGACAGGGCCGTCAGGGAGGCGCCCATGTTGTCGTGCAGCTCGCGGGCGATGGCGCGCTTCTCTTCTTCGCGCACGGTTTCCAGGTGATTGGTCAGTTCGCGCAGCAGGGCGGTACGCTGGATCACGGTCTTTTCCAGCTGGCTCTCGCGCTGGCGCAGTTCATCCTCGGCCTGCTTGCGTTCGGTAATGTCGGTGCTGATGCCGATGACGCCCTGCACGCTGCCATCCTTGCCGAACCAGGGCACCTTGGCGGTCTGGAAGGTGACCACGCCCTCCGGCAGGTGGAGGGTCTGTTCCAGCTTCTCGGGCTTGCCCGAAGCCATGACACGACGGTCATCGCGGTCCACCGTATCGGCCTCTTCCTGCACCAGGAAAAGCTCGCGGCTGGAACGGTACATGGTCTCTTCCCAGGTCTTGCCGAGCTTATGCAGGGTGGCTGGGTTGGCGAAGATCATCAGGCCCTGGCGATTCTTCACGAAGATCGGGTCGCTGGTGCTTTCGCTCACGGCGTTCAACAAGGCGCTGGTCTCGGCCAGTTTCTGGGCATTGCGGGTACGCTCGCCGTATTCGCTATCCAGCCGACTAGCCGAGCCCCAGAAGATGAAGAGCACGATCGCGCCATTGATCAGGGTCAGCGTCGGCAAGACCAGCTCCGGCACGATCCAGCCATGCGTCATGCCCCAGTTCAGCAACAGGCTGAAGGCCAGCAGCAGGAACAGCGTCTGCGGCAACAGATGGCGCAACATCTGGCCGCCCGGCGCGATGCGCATGATCACCGCCATCAGGGCATGTGCCGGGCGTGCCATGAGCAAGGCCGCCCCCAGCAATGCGAACACCAGCGCCGAGAGCAACGACACCGGCAGCGGGAAATCGAGATAGATGAACTGGCTGACGTCGTACAGATAACCGACCAGCGGAATGGCGGACAGCGCGATCAGGGCAAAGGCCAGGTATTCGGCCGGATAGTAGCCGCCGAGCAAGCGCCAGTCATGCAGCAGCAAGGCGGTCGCCATGAGCACAAAGCCCAGCGACAGCAAGGGCGGGATCGCCAGAGGCGAAATCGTGTCAGCGCCCTCCAGCGGCAGCCAGCCCAGCGCGTACATGACACCGTGCGCCAGAGACGCCAGCCCGCCGACCAGCAGCAGCACCGCCAGCCCGACGGCGATGCGCCGCAGCAGGGGCCGGCGTACCGCAGAATTCATGCAATTGAGGTAGAGCGCCAGGGCGCCCACGATGAAACCACCGGCCGTGAGTTCACGCACGGCCAGCAGGCCTGACAGCAGTCGCCGGTACTCCTCACCCAGGAAACCGGTCAGCAGCACCACGATGCCCAGCAGGATCACGGCCATGGACAGGCCCATGGCCAGTGTCACCATGCCGCTGTAATTGGCGTGCGATGCCGCGAAATACTCGACCGATGCGCTGTTCTGGATGTCGGCGGAGGACGGACGAAGTCCGTCTTGGTTCTTCTGCATCGTCGGGAATCCCTCGTTCTTGTGCGATCCGTGCTGTCCGCGCTGTCCGTACGTTTCGGACATCAAGCCTGCGTCAGGGTCTTTCGGACTCCGGGCAGGCTGCGTGCCATGATCGGTTCTCGTTGTCTGGTGCACCGCGGTCGCGCCGAACAGCCCTGGCGCCGCGATCGTTAGCTGCACAAATTATGCAGCAAAATCCTGCTTATACCCCGCCCGCCTGGGCCGGCCCTTGCGGCGAATTGTTGCTCGACGAGGTCCGCCCGGACTTGCCCCCCTTCTGCTTGGCCAGCTCCTGCAACAGGTCACACAGCAGCGGCAGTTCGGAGGACTTGTCGAAGAAGTGCTGCACGCCGCATTGCACGCCCACGCGCCGATAGGTCGGGCTGACGTGATTGCTGAAGACCACCTTCACCTCGCTCTGGCGGCGCGTATTGGAGCGCGCCAGCGACTGCAAGAGGCTCATGCCGTTGCCCTGCTTCAACTGGATGTCCAGGATGAGCACGTCATAGCTGTTCTGCTGCAGATGACGCAGGGCTTCCAGCTCGGTCTCGGCGTAGCCCACCAGGCGCACGCCGGCAATTTCGGCCAGACTCTCGACGATCAGGTCCCGCACGTCCTCCGAATCTTCCACCAGGAAGAGCCGCAGGATCGTCCCGTCGCCGTCGCGCTGGGGCCTGATGTTGAGAATGTCGTCCATGATGCGATGTACCACTCTTCCTTGCCTGCGCCCCCGTCTGGTTCATGCAGCCTCTGCAGCCTGTGCTGCCTGGCCGGAACCGCCCGGGTCGCCGGATCTCAGTCGATCAGGTTGTTCTTGATCGCGTAATAAATGATGTCCGCGTTATTGGTCATGCTCATCTTCTGCAGCACGCGCGAACGATAGGTACTGACCGTCTTTACCGACAGGCACAGCTCGTCGGCGATCTGGGTCACGCCCTGCCCTTGACCCAGCTTGTAGAAAATCTCGTATTCCCGCTGCGAAAGCGTCTCGTGCAGCGGCTTTTCGGAATCCACCGGCTCGCTGGTGAGCAGCTCGGCCACGCCGTAGCTGATGTACTTGTGACCACGCAGGATGGTATTGATGGCGTTGACCAGCTCGGTGGCCAGCGCCTCCTTCTGCACGTAGCCGGATGCACCGCTGCGCAGCACCTGCACCGCATAGCGGCTCTCTGGGTGCATGGACAGCATGAGCACCGGCAACTCCGGCTTTTCCCGCTTGATCTGCTTCAAGACTTCAACGCCACTCTTGTCGGGCATTGCGATGTCGAGCAGGACGATGTCCCAGTCCTGGGTACGCACCAGACGGATGGCTTCTTCCGCCGTACTGGCCTCGCCGCCGATTTCCATCGACGGTATTTCCGAAATGAAATGATGTACACCTGCCCGTACGACCGCGTGGTCATCGACTACAAGTATTTTTGTCATGGCAATTTTGAGCAGTGAATTGAAACGCCAGCGCCGTGGGCGCTGCTTGGTACGATTTGTAGTTGTACTCTGGTTTTACGCCGTTTTACGCGGTAATCAAGTCCACGGGATCTACCCGCTTTCCCGCCGCGCCGCCCTTCCCTGGCCGGCTTCGCGCATGCCCGGCAGCAACGGATTCCAACTATACCCGACTGCACCTGACCTGTCTTCTTGCGGAACGCACCGGATCGGTCCGAGACGCTCTGCAAGCAGCAAGTCCTCAAGCGGGACAAGCGCGGACCGGTCAACAGACCGGTCACGCGCTCACAAGTTCCCGACCTTACTGCTTCAGACGCAGGTCGTTACGCACCGAGACCACACCCTTGACGCCACGGGCCAGTTCGGTAGCACGGGCAGCCGAGGTGGAGCTGGAAACGAAACCGGACAGCTGGACCACGCCCTTGTAGGTTTCGACATTGATTTCAGCGGACTTCAGGTTCGGCTCGTTGAAGATGGCGGCCTTCACCTTGGTGGTGATGACGGCGTCATCGACGTATTCGCCGGTGCCTTCCTTGCCCGGGCTGGATGCGCAGCCCACCAGGGAAACCATGAACAGGGCCAGGAAGAAACCGAGGAAACGCTTGGTCAGGGACATTTTGGTCAGCGACATGATGAAACTCCTATGTTGTTGGGGGATAAGCCTGGTCTGGCGGCCGCGCCACGGACTATCTGCCGGGCGCAAACCGCATGATCGTCAATCGATGGTCAATCGATGGTTTATCGGCCTACGGCCGAAGAACCCGGATTACTTGCCGTACTTGGCCTTGGCGTTGGCCACGCACTTGTCCTTGGCATCGCCGCTCAGGGCGTCGCACTTTTCCTTGGCGACGTCATAGTTGGCATCGTTCTTGTCCTTGCGCGCATCCTTGTCGGCTTCGCTACCCTTACGCTTGGCCTTGGCATCAGCGATTGCCGATTCGTGGGCGGCCTTGGCTTCCTTCTCGCACACGTCCTGGTCGTTACCCTTCAAAGGACCGCATTTCTTCTTGGCTGCCTTATAGTCGGCATCGGCGCGCGACTTGTCGGCCTTGTATTGTGCGGCAGCCGGATCAGCTGCGAAGGCTGCGCCGTGCATGCCGATGGCGGCAGCGCCGAAGATCATGGTTGCGATGATTTTTTTCATTGTGTTGTCCTTCCTCATGGTTTGCTTTGACAGCCTGGGTTGCGGCCTGGGGCCGTATTCTTATGCAGGCCGGGTGAGCGGCCTGCGTACTACGATGTTGCGGTCCTGCGATTTCACTTGCGCTTGCTGCTCACGGTCTCACTCACACTCACTCCAACTCCGGTGCGGGCTTGCTCGCGGCAGGCGGCTTACTGACGCCAGTCCTTGTTGCGATCCTCGAAATCACGGATCTGCTTCTCGGCCTCGTCCTTGCTCACGCCATAGGCCTCCTGCACGCGGCCGGCCAGTTGGTCACGCTTGCCGGCGATGACGTCGAGGTCGTCGTCGGTCAGCTTGCCCCACTGTTCCTTGGCCTTGCCCTTGAATTGCTTCCAGTTTCCTTCCACGATGTCCCAGTTCATGGTGATCTCCTCGTTGTGGGTTGGGGTTCAGATCGAGGGGGATGGCCCCTCGTTACGTTCTCGTTACGTTCTCGTTACCTTCTCGCTTGCGCTCTCGCGCCCAAGCTTGCAACGGTTGCCGGATTTACAGACCCAGCAGATCGCTCATGTCATCAGCGTGTTCTTCTTCCTGCGCCATGATCTGGATCAGCATATGCTTGGTGGTCGGATCGTCGTCACCGATGCGCTCGATCATCTGGCGGTAGGCCTCGATGGCCACACGCTCTTCCACCAGGTTGGCGCGGATCATGTCCTTGATATCGGAGGACTCGTCATACTGCGCATGGCTGCGCTCGGCGATGGTCTTCGGGTTGAAATCCGGCTCGCCATTGAGCTGCACGATGCGCTCGGCAATCTGGTCAGCGTGACTCTGCTCTTCCTGAGCGTGCTGCAGGAACTCACCCTTGATGGCCTCGATTTCCAGGCCCTTGGCGGTGTAGTAGTGACGCTTGTAGCGCATCACGCACAGCAGCTCGGTAGCCAGCGCATCGTTGAGCATGGCGACGACTTCCTCGCGGTTGCCGCGATAGCCTTCGGTCACGGCACCGTCATCGATCTTCTTGGCGGCGGCGCGAATGGCTTCCTTGTCCAGGTGGAAATCGGCTTTTTTCTTGACGTCGGTCTTCGGGGGATTCTTGGTCATGGTGGTCATTCCTTTTCTCCGGTTTCTTGACTAATGCACTTCGCTACGGGGGTGTTGTCCTGTATCCCGCATGCGGAGCGCCTGGCTGCAGCCGTGATGCCGCGCAGGCATCGCAACGGCATGGGAAATCAGTCGTGGTCAGCGCAGCGACCGACGGCCAGACCGACCAGGAGGCCGATACCGGTGCCGATGGCAATGGCACGCCACGGATTGGACTGGACGTAGTCATCGGTGCTGGTGACGATCTGACGACCGGTTTCCACCACGGCGGCCTGTGCATCCTGGGCGGTGCTCAGGGCCTGCTCCAGCAGATCCTGGGCGGTGGCACGCAGGTCATCGGCCTTCTTGCCGGTGGTGTTGGCCGCTTCGGCGAACAGGTCCTGGGCTTGTTGCAGCAGCGATTGCACATCGCTACGGACGGTCTTGAATTTGTTGGCTTGCATACTTGCCCTCCATGTATTCGTTTCGGGTTCAATGGCACGCGCTGATAGCGTCGTTCGCGCCTTCAGAATCTGCTCACATCAGGTACTGCAGAACGATCAGCATCAGCACCGGCACACCCAGAAGCCATCCGAGCACGAGCTTGTCCATGATCTCCTCCTCCGTTGTTCTTCACCGTGCCGGCGACTTTCCTGGTGATTGCGATAGTGCGACGCAGTCTCCGGCGCCTTCGTTGCTTGTGAGTTCTTGTGAGTCTTCACTTACGGTTTTCTTACCGTTTTCAATGCATCAGCATTGCTTGCTTTCGTTACGTCCTTCATCACGTCAGCGAGTAGGTTCAAGATACTGAGCCCCTGTTGCGCTCGCTATCGGCGCCAGCCCGATTGCCTTGTAGGACAAAGAGCCAGCCGCCAGGGTGCTGCACTACCGCACGGCGCGGCTACCGCGGCTGCCGCGGTTATCGGCGCCACGGCGGCCACGTTGGGCCACGGTGCGGGCGCTGCCGCCTTCGTCTTCCCAGCGCTGCAGTGCCAGGCTCTGCTGGCGCTGGTCACGACGCGCTGCATCACGGGCCAGTACACGCAGGGTGGCGCAGACGGCGACCCCGGCCATGCCGGCAGCCCACAACAATTTTCTGGCAATACTCATCTCGTCTCCCGCAGGTAATAGCTGATGGCTGATGGCTGATGCCTGATTTACACCGGCCTCACACCGAACCCGCGCGCTGGCGCAGGGAACGCTTGATCAGATCCTGCGCCTCGCCGACCGCGTGCATGATGCGACCATCCATCTGGCGGCGCTGGGCGGCACGTTGCAGCTGCACATTGCCCAGCACGCTACCGACGCCTTCCTGGACTTTGCCCAGGGCAAACTGGAATTGGCCGGTGATGGTCTTCTTGTTCATGGTGCGTCTCCTCGTGGTCAGGGTGGTCGGGGATCACATCTTTGATCCGGCCCCGGCTCATCCGGGACTGCGGATCATCGGCCGGGCCAGGCCATCAGGCCTTGCACCGTTGCGCCGTGAAACCTGTGCAGCATGGGAAAAATGATAGCGAGGCCCTACTGTCGGGCTCTATAGGACGCCTGCCGATTGTCTTGTAGGACAAAGCGCAAAGTCTTGTCGGCATTGGGATTGCGGCATTCCGGGATATTCCGGCCAGAGGCTTGCGAGCGGATTTTTGCCAGGACGCTTGCGGAAGGCAAAGCAGGGCTGTTTCCTACATGCGCTTGCGCCGCAGTCCGATGGAAATCACCGGAGCGGGCTCATAGGATGACAGCATGCAATCGAAAAGCAGCGCCGACTCCCAGGCTCCCAGCATCGGGAGCGGCGTCCACCCAACTGAATCCGATAAACAAGAAGGAGAACATCATGGGCAAGTATTTCCTGGCATGGCTGTGTGGCGTTCCGGCTTTCCTGCTGGTGCTGATCTATCTGTTCGTCCACTGATCCGCCCCGTACCGCCGGCCGCGCCGCCAGCAGGCCGCCGGCCGGTGTCAAACGGCGTAAAACAAGCGAGAAAGGAGAGCAACATGACCAACGATCACCTGATTTCCACGCTCAACGACCTGATCCAGATTTCCATCGACGGCGAAAAGGGTTTCCGCGCCTGTGCCGACGACGCACAGGAGCGCTACATCCCCTACAAGGACACCTTCATGGTGCGCGCCACCGAATGTGCGCAGACGGCGCTGGACCTGCAGGATCTGGTACGCCGGCTGGGTGGTGAACCGGCCAGCCACAGCACGCTGGGCGGCACCCTGCATCGCCAGTGGGTCAACCTGAAGAGCGCCATCACCGGGCGTGATGACGAGAGCATCCTGGACGAATGCGAACGCGGCGAAGATGCCGCCGTCAACGCCTACCGCAAGGCCTTGAGTGAAGACCTGCCCACCGATATCCGCCTGATCGTGGAGCGCCAGTATCAAGGTGTGCTGGCCAATCACGACAAGGTACGCAGCCTGCGCAATCAGGTGAAGGCACGCAAGGCGGCCTGATACCCCACACCGTCGCATGCTAGGCGCACCCGGCATACCGAGGTGACGGCGAGGTGACGGACAAAAAAATAGCGCAGCCTGGCTGCGCTATTTTTTCGCCTGCATGATCTGCATCTCATGCATCATGAAAGATGCAGTCAATGCACTATCGCATCGTCACGAATGCCAATGATCAACCCTCACCCAGGTAAGCCGCCTTGACCCGTGGATCATCCAGCATCTGCTTGGCCTCGCCTTCCATGGTGATCAGGCCGGACTCCATCACGTAACCGCGATGCGCCGCCTCCAGCGCCAGCTTGGCGTTCTGTTCCACCAGCAGGATGGTGATGCCCTGGGCCGACACATTGCGGATCACTTCAAAGATCTTCTCCACCATGATCGGCGACAGGCCCATCGAGGGCTCGTCCAGCAACAGTAGCTTGGGGTGGCTCATCAGCGCGCGTGCCATGGCCAGCATCTGCTGTTCGCCACCCGACAAGGTACCAGCCATCTGCGCGGCACGTTCCTTCAGGCGCGGGAAGACCTCGAACCAGCGGTCGATGTCGGCCTGGATCTGGCCCTTGTCATTGCTGGTGTAGGCACCCATCAGCAGGTTTTCCTGGATGCTCATGCGGGTGAAGACGCCCCGCCCTTCCGGCACCATCGCCAGCTTGTCCTTGACCAGCTCGAAGGACTTCTTGCCCTTGAGCGGATTGCCCATGTAATACACGTGGCCATCTACCTTGCTGCTGGGTAGCGTGCCGGTGATGGCTTTCAGGGTGGTGGTCTTGCCGGCACCGTTGGCACCGATCAGGGTCACCAGTTCGCCTTCGTTGACTTCCAGGGCGATGCCCTTGACGGCCTGGATGCCGCCGTAGGCCACGCTCAGTTGTTCGACTTTGAGGATGTTCGTTGTCATGTTCTGTGGTCTCGCTTAATGGCCTGCGCCCAGGTAGGCTTCGATCACCGCCGGGTTCTTCTGTACGTCGGCCGGTACGCCCTCGGCAATCGGCTTGCCGTAGTCCAGAACCGTGATGCGGTTGCACAGGCCCATCATCAGCTTCACATCGTGTTCGATGAGCAGGATGGTCTTGCCTTCGGCCTGGATCTTCACCAGCAGCTCGCGCAGGCCCAGTTTCTCGGTGGCGTTCATGCCGGCTGCCGGTTCGTCCAGCGCCAGCAGTTGCGGGTCGGTGGCCAGCGCGCGGGCGATTTCCAGGCGACGCTGGTCACCATACGACAGGTGACGCGCCGTGCGCTTGGCGAACTGGCCGATGCCCACGAAGTCCAGCAGTTGCTGCGACTTGGCGCGGATCGCCGCTTCTTCGTCACGGGCTGCCTTGTGGCGGAAGACCGCGCCAAACACGTTCTGCTTGGTGCGCACGTGGCAGCCGACCATCACGTTTTCCAGCACGGTCATCTCGCCGAACAGGCGGATGTTCTGGAAGGTACGGGCGATGCCGGCCTTCGCCACTTCGTGCGGGGCGCTGGGGCTATAGGGCTTGCCGTCCAGCTCGAAGCTGCCGGTGTCCGGTTGATACAGGCCCGTGATGACGTTGAAGAAGGTGGTCTTGCCGGCGCCGTTGGGGCCGATCAGGCCATAGATCTGGCCGCGCTCGATGGTGATGCCCACGCCGTTCAGGGCTTGCAGGCCGCCGAAACGCTTGCTGACGTCGCGGATCTTGAGCAGTGTCTGTGTCATGTTCTGTGCTCCTGATATGGCTTAGGCTTTGACTTCGCCGGTCGTACCGACTTTGGTATGGTCCACTTCGGGACGGTCTTCATGGCGCGGCGAGGGCCACAGGCCAGCCGGGCGGGTCAGCATGATGACCACCATGGCCAGGCCGTAGAGCAGCTGGCGCAGCACTTCGGCATCGATCCAGACACGGCCGAAAATGGCCATCTGCAGCGGCTCCACCACGTGGCGCAGCACTTCCGGCAGCGCGGCCAGGATCACGCCACCCAGCACCACGCCGGGGATGTGACCGATGCCGCCCAGCACCACCATGGCCAGCACGGCGATGGATTCGGTCAGCGAGAACGATTCCGGCGACACAAAACCCTGGAAGGCGCCGAACATGGCACCGGCCACGCCGCCGAAGGAGGCGCCCATGGCGAAGGCCAGCAGCTTGACGTTGCGGGTGTTGATGCCCATCGCCTTGGCGGCAATCTCGTCTTCGCGGATGGCCACCCAGGCACGGCCCAGGCGCGAGTCCTGCAGGCGCACCGAGAAGAAGATCACGAAGATGCACAGCACCAGGAACAGGTAGTAGTAGGCATTGACCGAGGGCAGGCTCATGCCGAAGACCTTCACCATCGAGCCCGAACCGGGCTCGCCGGCCAGCGAGACGCCAAAGACGCGGATCGGGTCGATCAGGTTGATCCCCTGCGGGCCGTTGGTGATGTTGACCGGGGCGTTCAGGTTGTTCATGAAGATGCGGATGATCTCGCCGAAGCCCAGGGTCACGATGGCCAGGTAGTCACCGCGCAGCTTCAGGGTCGGGGCCCCCAGCAGCGCGCCGAAGATGGCGGCCAGCACGCCCGAGATCGGCACGATCAGCCACAGCGAGAGGTGGATGCCGTTCTGCACGATCTGCGGACCATACAGCCAGACCAGGAAATTGCCGACGTCGGGATAGGTATTGACGAAGGACTCGATCACCGCCGCGAACTGCGGCGAGGCCAGCAGGCCTGCGGTATAGGCGCCGATGGCGTAGAAGGCGATGTAGCCCAGGTCCAGGAGGCCGGCGAAGCCCACCACCACGTTCAGGCCCAGGGCCAGCATGATGTAGAGCAGTGCCATATCCATGATGCGCACCCACGAATTGCCGAAATGCTGGGCAATCATGGGGAAGATGATCATCAGCGCCAACAGCGCCAGCAGGCTGATGCGCGCCTGCTGCGGGTTGCGCTTCATGTCGAAGGTCATGAAAGCCATAGTGTTCTCTTCCGATTCTCTAAGTTCTGTTTTTTAAACTTTTAAGGTTTTACGTCTTCACGGTGTGCAAGGCATGCACACCGTGAAACTCAAGCCCGATCCGCCACGCGCTCGCCCATGATCCCGGAGGGGCGCAGGGTCAGCACGATGATCAGCACGATGAAGGCGAAGATGTCCTGGTAGTTGCTGCCCAGGAAGTTGCCGGTCAGGTCGCCGATGTAAC
>Ga0308159_1001955_pt1 | contig 25852 bp, 20 predicted proteins | sample PhyCR1_FD_201040 | JGI IMG/M metagenome (GOLD analysis project Ga0308159, IMG submission 201040) | Phyllosphere microbial communities from UC Gill Tract Community Farm, Albany, California, United States - DLSLC.R1 | ecosystem: Host-associated > Plants > Phyllosphere > Unclassified | place: USA...
CCCGTCCGTCTCAGCCTCGTCCGGCCGGCGAAACGGGGCGGCAGAGAGCCCTTGGCGCGATCCTCACCCTGGCCGGTGATCGATGGCGCGGGTGTCCTCCGTGGTCTTTGGGGAGGGGGGATCGCCCTGCCCGGGGCGATCGCTCGCCGCGTCCCACCGATCCTGGTGGTGTCGGCTTCGTCGCCCACGGGGAATCGAGGTCCCCCCGTCGTCGTCCCAGTGCTCGGCGGCGATGTCGTCGTCTTTCTCCGTGTGTGTATCGCCCATGACCGGACTCTACGCTCGGGGTGGGCCGACCGATAGACGAGTCCTGAACCGCCCGATCGGTCTCCGCAGGCCGACCCGTTTGTGCCGGGCGCGTGAATCGAGCGCGGACCGTCGCGCAGGCGATCAAGAGGAAGCCCGTCGACTCCGTCCCCTTACGTATCTGGGGTGTCGTCCGTCGCGTCTCGCGCGTGTTCCGCCAACGCCTGCTCGTTCCAGTGTTCTTGCTCGGCCAGTGACCGGCGCGCCTGTTCGTTCGCGTTCCGTGCAGCCACGCGGTCTCGCGTCGTCTCCTCGATGACGCGTCGCGCCACGTCGGAGAGCTTCTGCTGCCCGCGTCGCGCCCGTTCACGCAGCAGCTGGAAAGCGGCATCCATGTCGACGTTGTGCACGTGAGACAAGATCCCCTTGGCCTGTTCGATGACCACACGACTGTCGAGTGCATGCTGCAGCTGCTCACGCGCCACATTCGCCTCACGGAAGGCCCTCTCATGAAGGATCCCGATCGTCGCGATATCGGCCAAGCCGCGAGCCGCCATCGCATCATCTGCGCTCAACGCCTCGGATTGGTCGCCGAACAGGTTGAGGGACCCGATGACCTCCTCGCGCAGGCGCAGGGGAATGGCGTGCATCCACCGGTACCCGAGTTCGCCGGCGGCGGTGGCGAACCGCGGCCACCGTTCGTGAATGCCGGCGATGTTCAGAACCGTGACCGGCTCCCCGGAGTGATAGGCGTCCAAGCACGGCCCCTGCTCCTCGCTCAGCTGGAGGAGACTGATGAGCTGGCTGCGTTCGCTCGTCGAAGCCACGACCTCCAACGTTCCGTCGGCGTCCGGGATGAGGATGCCGACACCCGCCACGTCGAGCGTGCGTGCGCAGCGGATGACGAGCCGGTGCAGAAGATCGACGACGTCGTAACCGGTCACCATCGTGTCGGCGAGTTCGACGAACGTTTCGACCAGCTCTTTCTCTCGCGATGCATTCGTCATACGGGCAATGTACTTTCCTTTGGGCCGCGGTCAGGCGGAAAAATCGATGTCTCGCCGGATAATGGCCTCCACGACGTCCGGGATGGATGTCCCCGTCGCGAACGCGTGGGCCCGGATCACGACCATCGCGTCGTCCGAGGGCACCCCGAGCTGTGCCATCACCATTCCGGTCGCTTGATGAAGAGATCTGCGAGGCGAGCCCTCCGTGCGCGGGGGAGAGCCCAGTTCGCTGAGCACCTGGTCGACGACGCGGACGGCAGCGACGTCTGCCATCGCCCACGCGTTCTCCACCTCGCCGGCATCCAATGCCCGCGTGGTCGTCGCGTACAGGTCGACGACCCCCACGTCGATCGCTCCCACCGCCATCGGAAAGGCATAGGCCGAACGGACCCCGTACGACTCGGCCACGGTCAACAGCGTCGGCCAGGACAGGTCGCTCTCGAGCCGCAAATCGTGCGCCAGCACCGGCGCCCGTGAGGCCTTCGCCTGCCAACACGGCCCCACCCCGAGATCGAGCTGGGTCCGTTCCAGCTCGGCGGCGACGTCGTCGCTCGCACACACCGTCTCCAACTCGAACGGCTCCCCGAGGGTGGAGATCGCGGCGTGCTGGACGGGGAGCGCCGAGACGAACCACGCGCACAGGGAAGAGAAAGCAGGAAATTCCAACATGATGCTCCTGACCTAGGACAAGGCAGCGGCCTAGGTCTAGGGGGCGCCTCACCCCACCTTAGAGCCCCTCCCTGCCGGCGGCCGACAGGGGGCCACCTCACGCACGCGAGAGCATGCCATTGATCTTAGACAGGCGTGCCCGTACCCTGAATGCACCTCGGCCCCAGACCCCGGCTGGTCTTCTCTCCAGTGCGTATAGGGGCACACCATGGGGCACCTCCTTGACCTCGCCGGGATCCTGAGGCTGGCGCCGTCGCTCGACGGACTCGATGCCTCCTCGAGGGCCGTCTGGACGATCCACGAGCCCGGGCACTACGTGCTGACGGCGGGTGCCCAGGTCTGCGGCCACATCGTCGAAGCTCCCGACGGAACGTTCGTCTCTTTCGACGCCGGAGCAACCCCCATCGCTCGGCACCGAACCCTCGCGGACGCGCAACTCGATATGGGCGGGTCCACCGGTTCTGCGGGCGCGATACGGAGCCGCCTCACCGTTCTTGCCGGCACGGTGGCAGGGGCTCTGCTGGCGCTTCTCGTGGTCGTCGCCGAAGCGGCGGCCCCGCGATGACGACCCGCCCTCTCGCGGTGCGTGCCGCGGCGGGGTCGGGCGGTGGTGGACACGCTTCGCGTCAACCGAACAACCGTCGCCGCCCCCGAACCGACATCGTCCGCACCGCCGCGGTGACCACCGGAGCGGTCACATCGAAGGCCGCGCCGCCCGGGACTGATTCGAGCAGCCTCCGCGTGTACTCCTCGCGCGGGTCGGCGAAGACGTCGGCGATCGTTCCCTGCTCGACGATGCGCCCGTGCAGCAGCACCACGACCTCGTCGCACACCTCCTCGACCACGGCGAGGTTGTGCGAGATGAAGAGCATCGTGAGGTTCCGCTCCCGTCGCAGCTTTTCGAGCAGCCGAAGGATCTCGGCCTGGGTCGACACATCAAGGGCGGAGGTGATCTCGTCGGCGATGATGACGTCGGGGTCCACCGCGAGGGCGCGCGCGATCGCGATGCGCTGGCGCTGACCGCCCGAGAACTCGTGCGGGTAGCGCTCCACGGCATCCTCTCCGAGAGCGACGGATGCCAAGGACTCGACGATTCGCGTGTGGTGGCGCCGCTGGCGGGCACCGACCGGATCGATCGCTTCGGCGAGGGTCTGCCCGATCGTGCGGCGCGGGTCGAGGGACGAGAACGGGTCCTGCGGGATGTACTGCACCCGCCGCCGTACCGACGCCACGGTCGCGCGCGGTGCCGAGGCGAGTTCGACGCCGTCGAAGACGATCGAGCCGGTTGCGACCCGGTGCAGCCCCACGATGGTCTTCGCCAGCGTCGACTTGCCCGAACCGGACTCGCCGACCACGCCGATCGTGCGCCCGCGCTCGACCGCGAGGCCGACGCCGTGCAGCACCCGGGCGCGTCGGATGCCGTGCCCCAGGTCGACCGAGAGGTCGCTGATGCGCAGAAGAGGGGTCTCAGACACGGTCGTGCTCCTCGATCGGGCGGGGCGTGGTCTTCAGGGTCGGCGTGGCAGCGAGCAGGGCCCGCGTGTACGGGTGGTCGACCTCACGGCGGCGGAGCTGTTCCGCCGTGAGCCGCTCGACGATCTCGCCGGTGCGCATCACGAGAACGCGGTCGCACAGTGCTTCGACCACGCCGATGTCGTGCGAGATGAACAGCACAGCGGTGCCGTGTTCGCGGTTCAGGCGACGGAGCTGACGCAGCACGTCGGCCTGCACGGTGACGTCGAGCGCGGTGGTCGGTTCGTCGGCGATGAGCAGCTTCGGGTCGGTCACGAGCGAGCTGGCGATGCCCGCGCGCTGCAGCATCCCACCCGAGAGCTGGAAGGGGTGCTGCCCCATGACCTTCTCGGGCTCACGGATGCGCATCTCGCCGAGGCCGTCGCTCAGGGTGTCGCGCGCTGCGCGGCGAGAGAGCCCCAGGTGCACGCGGGCGACCTCGGTGAGCTGCGCTCCCATCCGCAGGGCCGGATTGAAGGTCGACCCCGGGTCTTGGTAGACCAGCCCGATCTCTTTCGCCAGACGCGAGCGGTGACCCCCGGAGAGGAGGTCGAGGTCGTCGAGGCGCAAGACCTCGGCATCCACCCCCACGCCGTCGGCCTGGAGGCGGGCGAGAGACATCGCGGTCATCGACTTGCCGGAGCCCGACTCGCCGACGAGACCGAGGATCTCGCCGGGGGCGATCTCGAAGGAGATGTCGTCGACGAGGGTCTTCCCTCCGGGCGCTCGCACCGTGAGACCTCGCACCTCGACGAGGGCCTCGGGGCGGGTAGCGGTGCCGCGAGGACCGCGCCGGGTCGGCTTCGCGCGAGCTGCGCGCGAGCTGCGCGGGTCGAGCCAGACCGCGAGCCCGTCGCCCGTCAGCATCGCCGCGACCCCGGCGAAGACGAGCATCACCGAGGGACCCACCACCTGCAGGGGCTGGGAGTACACGGCCGGGAGGCCCTCGTTGAGCAGCCGCCCCCAGTCGAACTCGGGGCTCTGGACGCCCAGACCGACGAACGACAGGCTCGAGATGTCGAGGAGCGTGAGGGCGAAGCTCGACGCGATGAGGACGAGCAGCGGTCCCGAGATGTTGGGCAGCAGGTGCCGGGTGAAGAGGCGGAAACGCGGGACGCCGAGGAGGCGTGCCGTACCGACGTAATCGCGGTTCGCGACCGCCCCGGTCATGTTCGAGGTGATGCGGGCGAAGCTCGGAACGCCCGCGATCGCGATCGCGACGACGGCCGAGGCGGTGCCGGCGCCGAGGATCGCGGCGATCACCAGCGCGAGGATGAGCGAGGGGAAGGCGACGGTGGAGTCGATGACGCGCAGCACTCCTTCCCGCAGCCAGCGAGGTCCGACCCACACGAGGCCGCCGATCAAGACCCCGAGGATCACCGACCCGGCGGTGGCGGCCGCGGCCATGACCAGGGTCAGGCGCGTCGCGACGAGGGTGCGGGCGAGAACGTCGCGACCGAGGTCGTCGGTGCCGAGCCAGTGCGCGGGCGAGGGCGCGGAGCGCGTGTCGGGGGTGACGGCGGTGGCGGCCGTGCCCCAGAGCATCGGCGCGACCACAGCGATCACCACGAGCAGGCCCAGCATGATCAGACCCGCGATGAGGGATGCCGGAATGCGGCGGGGGCGTCGATCAGACATGCGTCGAACCTCCGAGGGTGCGCGGGTCGATGAGGCCCAAGACCACGTCGATGAGCAGGTTGATGAGGATGGCGAGCGCGCCGACCGTCAGAACGATCCCCTGGATGACGGGGAAGTCGCGGAAGATGATCGCCTGGACCACCTCGAGGCCGAGGCCGGGGAGGCTGAAGACCGTCTCGATGACGATCGCCCCGCCCAGCATGCTCGCCAGGATCAGGCCGGTGAGCGTGAGGGTGCTGGCCATGAGGTTCGGCAGCGCGTGGCGGATGTAGAGCCGGGCGGCGTCGAGGCGGCGCCCACGGGCGGTGCGCATGTAGTCCTGGTGCAGCACCGCGTAGGTTTCCTGCACCACCACGCGGGCGACGGCGAAGGTGGGGCCGAGGGCGAGGGCGATGATGGGCAGGACGTAGGCCGACTGCGTGGCGGCCCCTCCGGCGGGGAGAACCTTGAGCCAGATCGCGAAGACCACGACGAGGAGGGTGCCGGCCACATACGCCGGGATCGAGGCGAAGAAGCCGGCCACCGTGCCGAATCCGACGGCGAGCCAGGGGCGGCGGCCGCTGCGCGTGAGCACGCCGATCGTCATGCCGACAGGGATGGCGATGACGATGACGAGCAGGATCGCACCGAGGGCGGTCGTCGCGGTGTACGGAAGTTTCGTGGCGATCGTGGCCGTCACGGGAGTGTTGTAGCGGAAGCTCTGACCCAGGTCGAACGAGGCCAGACCGCGTAGATAGTCGAGGAACTGCACCGGGAGCGGTTGGTCGAGGTGCAGGCGCGCCCGGAGAGCGGCGATCGCGTCGGGAGAGGCGTTGGCGCCCAGGATCGCGACCGCGGGGTCGCCCGGGATGAGCGGCACGATGAGGAAGGTCAGCACGACCAGCAGCCCGAGCGAGAGGACGAGCCCGCCGAGACGGCGGAGCGCGAAGGAACCCCACCCGCTGCCCCCGCCGCGCCGGCGAACAGGCGGGGCGGGAGCTTCGGCGATCACCGAGAGATCGACGCTGGACATCAGTCGCCGCCGCCCCGGGTCGCATCGCCCGCCCGCACGACGCCGCGGGCGAGGGGCGCCTGGCGGTGCTGCCAGTCGAAGACGGGCTCGAGCTCGGCACCGACCCGCAGCAGGGTCGCCTCGTCGAAGGGAGCCCCCACGAGCTGGGCCCCGAGTGGCATGCCGTTCGCTCCCGTGTGCACGGGAAGCGAGAGCGCCGGCAGCCCCGCGATGTTGCAGAACGCGGTGAACGAGATCGTCGAGAACTCGGTCAGCCTCTCACCGGCGGGATCGTCGTTCGCCTCGTCGTACACGGATCCCACCCGGGGCGTGGGGACGGCGGTGGTCGGGGTCAGCAGGACGTCGAAATCGCGCCCCCACTGCGCGTTCACCCGCCGCGTCTCCCACTGCAGCAGCGCGGCGATCTCGGCGTACTCGCCCGCGTGGAACGAGGCCGCGCGGTCGTAGCGGTACCGGATGTACGTGTCGAGCTTGTCGGCATCCTCGATCGGCGAGGCCCAGGTCGAGGCGCTGATGATCAGATCGGCGAAGCCGCGGGTGGCGCGCTCCGAGAAGAGGAACGGCGACACGGGCGTGACGTGGTGGCCGAGCGCCTCGAGGGCGCGCGCCGCCACGAGGGCCGCCTCGCGGTTCTCGGGGTGGACGTCGACACCGGTCGGGGCCTCGAGCAGCAAGCCGATGCGCAGGCGGGGGCCCGCCGCGCGGATCTCTTCGAGGTAGGGCCGGGCGGGAGCGGGGGCGGAGTACCACCCCAAGGGATCGATCCGCCCCAGCGCGTCGAGGACGCCCGCGGCATCCTCGATCGTGCGGGTGATCGCTCCCTCGGTGGTGGAGTGCTCCCAGGCGCGGACGTCGTTGGGGATGCGCCCGCGGCTGGGCTTCAGGCCGACGAGGCCGGTGGCGGCGGAGGGGACGCGGATCGAGCCGCCGCCGTCGGAGGCGTTGGCGATGGGCACGATGTCGGCCGCGACCGCCGCCGACGCCCCGCCGGAGGATCCGCCCGAGGTGTAGTCGAGGTTCCAGGGGTTGCGGGTCTTGCCGTGACGGGCGTTCTCGGTCGCCGTCAGAGCGCCGAACTCGGGGCTGTTGGAGCGCCCGAAGAGCACGAAGCCGGCCTCCTCGATGAGATCGACGGTGATCTCGTTGGCATCCGCCGGTCGTTCTTCGACGGCCAGCGAGGAATAGGTGAGGGGCTGATCGCGCACGGCGACCAGGTCTTTGATGGGCATGGGCACGCCCTCGAACGGACGAGAATCGTCGCCGCGGCGGATGCGCTCGTCGGACTCGCGGGCGCGGCGCAGCACGTCGTCGCGGTCGATCCAGACGATCGCGTTGACGTCGGGGTTCACCGCGTCGAGCCGGTCGAGGTAGTGCTGGGCCGATTCGACGGCCGACACCTCGCCGGAGCGGATCTGCCGGGCGAGCTCGGTGGCGGAGAGGGAGGAGGAGATCATGAGGGGTCCTTCCGGGATGCCGGGCGTCGCAGCCCGGCATCCCTGGTGGCGTCAGGTGGTGATGCGGAAGATCGGGTCGTCGAGCGCTCCGCCGAGCATCTGCACGGTGAAGCCGGGACGCGCCGCGTAGATGAAGGCGTCGTTGAGCAGCGGGAGCGTGTCGGAGCGGTCGACGAGCGCCTGCACGGTCTCGTTGAGCGCCGCGCAGCGGGCGGCCGGGTCTGCCGCGGAGTTGGCCGCGGAGAAGGACGCCTCGGCCGTCGCGTTCGACACGGCGCCGTAGTTCGTGCCGCCCTGGTCGATGGTCGGGCCCGTCAGGTTCAACAGCGGGCTGGCGAGCGATCCGAGGAAGTTGAGGTCGGCGAAGACCGTCACGTCCCAGTCCCCGGGCTTGGCGACCACGGTGGTGACCCAGCTGCCCACGTCGGTGTTGGTCAGGTCGACCGTCGCCCCCGCGGCGCGCAGCGCCTCGGCGACGTACTCGTTGCCTGCGCCGGCGGGACCGACGATGGTCGGTGCGACGAGGCGGATCGTCATGCCCGACAGGGCCTGGGTGGCTGCCGCGACGTTTTGGGAAGGGATGTCGAGCGGGGAGTCGGCGACGCAGCTGACGTCGGAGGCCCCCAGCGACGTGAGGACATCGCCGGTGTCTTGCGAGGTGACGTTGCCGAACATCGTCCGGTCGATGGCCTGGATGACGCCCTTGCGAGCGGCCTCGTCGGCGAACGGACTGCCCGCGCGCTCGTTGAAGACCAGGTAGCTGTCGGAGAAGTGGTTGACCGAGACGGTGTAGCCCGACTGCCCCTGGAACCGGTCGCGGGTGGTGGCCTGGATCTTGCCGATGTCGAGCTGGCCGCCGAGGATGAGGTTGGCCGTGGCCGTCGAGTCGGGCGAAACGGTGTATTCGAGGTTCTTCGCGGGCGTGCCCGAGATCGCAGTGGACCACTGGGGCCAGGCGGTGTAGTCGTCGCGCAGGGCGTAGTCGTACGTCACGCCGGGCTCGAAGGACTGCAGAGCGTAGGGGCCGGACTCGCTGCCCTTCACGGTGCCGGCGGCGAGGCCCTCGGGGTCGGCGAGGCCCGCGGGGCAGATGATGCCGCTGCTCGAGACCGACATGGCATCGACCATGTAGGGCCACGGGTTGGTGATGGTGACGGTCACGGTGTTGGCGGCGTCGTCGGCGGTGACCGTGGGTGTGTTGCCGGGGCCGAAGGTGTAGACGAACTGCGTCGAGCCGCTTCCGGGTCGCGCGAAGTAGTCGAGCGAGTTCTTCACGACCGTGGGCGTGATCTTGGTGCCGTCGGAGCACGTGGCGTCGGTGCGCAGGGTGAAGGTGGCCTGGGTGGGGGTCGAGGTCCACGACGTCGCCAGGCCCGGGACGAGTCCGCCCGCGTCGCGGCGGGTGAGGGTGTCGTACGAGCTGCGCGCGAGCAGGAAGTCGGGGAGCGATGTGCTGAGGGTGGGATCGAATGTCGCGGGGATGTCGATCGTCGTGCGGATGGTGTCGGTCGTCGCCGAGGCGCCGGCGCCGCCGGTGGTCGTGCAACCGGCTGTCGCCATCGCGACGGTCAGGGCGAGGGATGCGGCGATGATGCCGTGTCTCTTTCTCATGGTCTGCCTTTCGGGTGGAGCGCGGGTCGGGTCAGCTCAGGACTTCGAAGATCTCGATGGTGGTGTCACCGGCGTGGGCGGAGGCCGTGCCGACGAACATCGAGCGGGTGAGCCACTGCAGGCTCGGGGCCACCGTGCGGAAGCGCGGGGTGGTCAGGAAGTACTCCTCCTCGTCGCCCTCGGGCGGGCGCACGACGCCGACGTTGACGACGTCGATCACCTGGCCGTCGGAGGTGCGGATGAGGTAGCGCGCCTCGACGTCGTAGCTGCCGTCGGCGCGCTGGAGGCACCAGTCGCCTCCGCCGGGGATGATCTCGCCCTCGATGTCGCCCGTGACCGGGCCCCCGGTGATGGGGATGAAGGTGAGGACGTCGGTCCCTCTGTTTTCGAGCGGGATGGCGGGGTCGACGCGGGCGACGACGGTGAAAGCGGGGCGGAGCGATGGAGCGGGATTCATCAGGAGCCTCCGTGGCGGGTGGGCGGCGCTTCGTTGCGCGTGTCCCGAGTATCCCGATAGTGGATGGTCTAGTCAACAGCATTCACTAACTCGTAACATCGGCTGTCGTCCTCGGAAACACCGGAAGGCGGGCCGGGTCGCGAGAAGCCCGCCGTCCATCGCCGGGGAGCGTCGCCTCCGACCCGTAGGCTCTTCCCGTCGAGCGCCTTGCCCCGGCCCCTTAGTGAATGACATGATCATGACCATTCACCACCATCGGGCGGGAGCATGTGCGCCCGCCCCGGTGAGATCGGGGGCGGTATGGCCGAAGAGACGAGGACCCGGCGAAAGCGCGGATCGCTCAGTCGCGTCGAGATCGTCGAGGCGGCCCTGCGGCTGATGGACGGCGAGGGGGAATCGGCCCTCACGTTCTCGCGGCTGGGAGCCGAACTCAAGTCGTCACCGACGGCGGTGTACCGCCACTTCGCCAGCCGTGACGAACTCCTCGAAGCCCTGGCCGACCACCTCGACGGCATCTCCCTCGACGGGTACGAGCCCACCGACGACTGGCGTGCCGATCTGGAGGACCTCGCGTGGCGCGCCTGGCGCACCGCCGAGGCGCACCCCGCGGCGGCGGCCCTCACCCTGCTGACCGTGGCCAACAGCATCAACGAGCTGCGGGCCGTCGAATGGATCCTGCGCGCGATGGCTGTGGCCGGACTGCGCGGGCACGAGGCGGTCGTGCAGTATCAGGTCTACGCGCAGACCGTGCTCGGAACCGCCTCGGCGTACGGTGCGCGCTTGGTCGCGGGCTCCTCTCGCGAGGTGGCCGACGGGTGGATCCAGGTCTACGCCCCCACCGACCCCTCGCAGTATCCGCACGCCGAGGCGGCGAAGGCGGAGCTGGCCCTGGTGAACTACCGCGAGGTCTTCGCGAAACAGCTCGAGATGTACCTCGACGCGCTCGCGGGCGTCGCCGCCTCCGTCTGAGCGGACGGCAGACGCCCCGGCCCGTCGCACGGGGGCGTCCCAGGGCGGGTCAGCCGCGTTTCGGCTGCTGCTGCGTGATGCAGTGGATGCCGCCTCCACGGTCGAAGATCGGCCGCGAGTCGACGGTCACGACGCGTCGACCCGGGTACGCATCGGCGACGATCTCTCGCGCTCGCGCATCGGCGGTCTCGTCGCCGAACCCGCAGAGCACCACACCGTCGTTGGTGACGAGGTGGTTGATGTAGCTCCAGTCGAGCCACCCCTCGTCGTCGCGCAGGGCGGCCGGGGCCGGAATGCCGGTGATGGTGACGTCGCGCCCTCGCTCGGCGAACGCCGTCTCGAGTTCGCGGCGGACCAGGCGCGATACCTCGAAGTCGGGGTGGGCGGCATCCGTCTGCTCGTGGAGGAGGACGTGCTCGGGCGAGGCGAAAGTGGCCACGATGTCGACGTGGCCGTTGGTGCCGAGATCGTCGTAATCCCGGGTCAGGCCGCGCGAAAGCCAGATGGCATCCGTCGCTCCGATCGTGCGGGCCATCTCGGCCTCGACGCGGGCGCGGTCGGCGAAGGGGTTGCGGCGCGGGTCGAGCTGCACGGTCTCGGTGAGCAGAACCGTGCCGGTGCCGTCGACGTGCAGTCCGCCGCCCTCGGCCACGAGCAGCGAATCGATGCGGTGCGCGCCCAGGTGCTCCGCGACGACACGCGCGATGCCGGCGGACTTCTGCCACTGCGCCCAGTGCGGTGCGCCCCAGCCGTTGAAGATCCAGTCGACGGCTCCGAGGGCGTCCGGGCGGTCGGGGTCGACGACGAAGGTGGGCCCCATATCGCGCATCCAGAACTCGTCGAGCGGAGCGTCGACGATCTCGATCGCGGAGTCGAGCATGCGGCGCGCGCGGGTGACCTCGGTGGGATCGACGACCATGGTCACCGGTTCGAACTGCAGCACGGCGTGGGCGACGTCGGCCCAGGCCCGATAGCCCTCCTCGCGCGTCTCGGCTCCCTCTCCGAGGGTGAATCCCTCACGGGGGAACGCCATCCAGGTGCGCTCGTGCGGGGCGGTTTCCGCGGGCATGTGCCACATGTGGGGCTCCTCGGGTCGGATCGGGGTGGACGGGTCGGATGGGTCGAACGGGCGCGGGTCAGTAGCCGGTGGTCAGCACGCGCTGCAACGCGTCGACGAAGACGTCGACCGAGGCACGCGTCACGACCAGGGGCGGCTTGATCTTCAGCACGTTCTGGTGGTCGCCGGTGGGCTGCATGATGACGCCGAGCTCGAGCAGCCGGTCGCAGATGGCGGCGGTCTCGACGGTCGCGGGTTCGAGCGTCACGCGGTCGCGGACGAACTCCAGCCCCAGGTACAGGCCCGCGCCGTGCACGGCGCCGATGAGCGGGTGGTCGTGGGCGAGCTGTTCGAGACGCGCCTTCAGGTGCGCGCCGACGGTGCGAGCGTTCTCCGGGAGGCCCTCGTGCTCGATCACGTCGAGCACGGCCATGCCGATCGCGGCCGACACGGGCGAGCCTCCGGTGGAGGAGAAGAAGTATCCCTGCGTGCGGTAGCGGTCGGCGATCTCGCGGCGCGTGATGACGGCCCCTACCGGGTGCCCTCCGCCGATCGACTTGGCGACCGCGACGATGTCGGGAGCGGCGCCCTGCTGCTGGAAGCCCCAGAACCACTCGCCCAGGCGGCCGTAACCCACTTGCACCTCGTCGGCGATTGCGAGCCCGCCGTGACGGCGGATCGCGGCGTAGACCTCGGCGAGGTACCCGTCGGGCAGGGCGACGCCGCCCGCGTTGCCGAAGTAGGGTTCGGCGATGAACCCGGCCGGGGCGTGCCCCGCCGCCGCGAGGGCGTCGATGACGGCGACAGCCTCGGGCGCGTAGCGGACGGCATCCGCTCCCCGGTGCACGCCGCGGTAGGAGTTGGCCGCGTCGACGGTGTGCACCCACGCGGGGCGCGACTCGAGAGCGAAAGGATTGTCGGCGATCGAGGTCGACACCGCATCGCTGGCGTAGGTCCAGCCGTGGTACGCCTCACGCATCGCGACGATGTCGGGACGGCCGGTGGCCGCCATCGCGAGGCGGATCGCGAGGTCGGTGGCCTCGGAGCCGGAGTTGACGAAGAACACCGTGTCGAAGCCGTCGGGCAGCGTCGCGGCGACCCGGTCGGCGTAGTCGGTGATCGCGCGGTAGTGGAAGCGAGAGTTGGTGTTGAGCAGGTGCATCTGCCGCGAGCCCGCCGCGACCACGTGCGGGTGGGCGTGACCCACCGACGCGACGTTGTTCACCATGTCGAGGTACACGCGCCCATCGACGTCGACGAGGTATTCGCGCCACCCGCGTTCGATGCGCGGGGGTGCGGTGTAGTAGTGCTCCTGCACCTCGGCGAGCACCTCGTGTCGGCGCGCGAGCACGTCGTCGGCGCGGGCCGGTGCGGCGGGAACGCCGATCGCGGCGCCGGGGTCGCCGGCCGCTTCGCGCCACGCGGCGGACAGGGCCGGCGAGACGCGGGCAGGTGGCACAGACCCCGCGATCGCGCGGCGCAGCACGAGGCGCGTGCGGGCGGGCAGGACCTCGGATGCCGAGCCCTCGGGCAGGCCCGTGACGGTCACCGTCTCGTCTCCCGCGGTCCACGTGAGAGCGTCGCCCTCGTGCGCGATCTCGCCGGGGGGCAGCGGTGTGTCCTCGGCCAGCCAGAGGGTGACGCCCGTCGGCAGGGTCTCGGTCGTCGAGGGGAGGGGATCGACGGTGCCGGTGAGCTGCGCCCGCCAGGCGGGCACCGTGACCATCGCGGCGCCCGCGTCGAGAGCGTCGAGGGCGGCCGTGTCGAGCGTCGCGCCGTCGAGCCAGGCGCCCGCGTCGTTCAGGGGCGACTCGGTCGATGCGTCGAGCTCCACGCGTGGCGTCACGGCCGGCAGGAGTGGCGGAGCGGTCCACTCTCGGGGAGCGCCCGCGGGGCGGCCGAGGGCGGTGCGGGTCGCCGCGGTGATCACGGGGATCGGCACGGATGCCGCCTGCTCGAGGATGCGGAACTCTCGTTCGAGCGCGACCGCGGCGTAGTCGTTGGCCTCGTCGAGGCGCACCTGGGCGCGCCCGCTGAGCACGAGCACCGCGCCGCGCAGGATGACCAGCGGCCACAGCGCGGCGATCTCGTCGTCGGTGAGGACCCGCAGTTCGTCGAATGCGCGGATGGCCGGGAAGGCCGATTCGGGACGGGCGCCGTCGTGGTGCAGCACCGACGACACGGTCGTCGCGATCTCTCCCACGCGCCACGAGACGCACACGTCGCCGAAGTCGATGACGGCGTCGGGCACCGCGGTGTCCGACGCCCGCAGCACGTTGTCGTCGGTGACGTCGAAGTGACCGGCCTGCACGGGCAGACGATCGGCGACCGGGGCGAGAGCCGTCCGTGCGGCATCGGCCGCGCGCTGCACGATGCCGCGAACCTCGGGATCGGGCTCGGCGGGCAGCAGCGTATCGATGACTCGGTCGGCGTGGCGCAGATCCCACTGGAGCACGCGCCCGCTCGCGGGATGGGTGAAGTCGGCGAGCGCGAGACTCACCGCGCCCGAGAGCGCCCCCATGGCCGCGACGACGGCGGGGGAGAGGTAGCCGGAGCCCATGAGGGTGCGGCCCGCGATGTTCTCGATGACGCGCGCGTGGATGCGCCCCTCGGACGACTCCCACCACGCCGACATCGCCCCACGCGGTCCCTCGACCAGCCGCGGGACGCGCAGGTGCGGACTGCGTTCGGCGACGACGGTCGCCGCGGCGTCTTGCATGTCGATCTCGGCCTCGCTGAACGCGGGATTGCTGAGCTTGAGCACCCCGAGCGGGTCGGTCGAGCCCCGCGCGAACACGCGGAAGTTCTGGTCCTGCTGGCTGCCCAGTGCCCGCACGTCGATCTCGACGCCGAAGACCTCGGCGAACAGCCGCCGTACCTCGTCGTCGGACAGGGTGGGCGTGGGCAGGTCGACTTGGGTGAAGTAGTCGAAGACGTCGGTCATCTGTCGTTTCCTCGAAAGTTCGGGTTTTCAGAGGGAGGCGTGCGGGGAGGTGGCGACCGCGCCGGCGACGACCCCCGCGGCGGAGCGCGCCACGACGACGACGAGCGGTCCGTAGGGGGCGACCCACGCGCTCACGGGCTCACCGTACGCGTCGGGTGCGACATCGGTCGAGCCGCTCACGCGGGTGCCGTCGACCGCGGCATCGACTCGCACGCCGTCGACGAAGGCGACGACCTCCGCGGCGTCGCCCCCGGTGAGGCGGGCGGCGAAACGCACGCGCGTGCCGTCGTGCGCGACCTCGTCGATCGCCACCGCGAGCTCGCCCTCGGCGGCCGGCGAGGGCGCGGCGAACACGGCCTCGTCGTCGAGGGCGGGTGTGCGCGGCGGCGGCGTGCGGCGCTCGCCGAGGGCCTCGATCGCCGACGCCAGCTGCACGAGCCGGGTGTCGCTGTAGGCGGGGCCGGCGATGGTCAGGCCCACCGGCATCCCGGTGTCGTCCATCGTGCCCATCGGCACGGTGACGGTGGGGATGCCGAGGTGGCGCGGCACGAGGTTGCCGTTGGAGACCCACACGCCGTTGCGCCACGCGATGTCGGCCGAGGCGGGGTTCACGTCGGCGTCGGCGGGCCCGACGTCGGAGTGCGTGGGGAAGATCACGGCGTCGATGCCCTCGGCATCCATCCACTCCTCGAAATCGACGCGGCGCGTGTGCTCGAGGCCGCGCAGCCCCTGCTCGAGGCCGGCGACGTCCCGCCAGTCGGGCTCCCACTCGCGGGCGCGCGCGACGTAGTCGCCGATGTCGTACGAGATGTCGAAGTGCCAGACGCCGTAGCGGTCGTGCAGCGCGCCGGGCGGGGGCGGGAAGATGCGCGCGGCATCGGCCTGGGCGATGCGGTTCAGCGCCGGATCGCCGTTCTGACGCAGGAAGGCGTCCATCGCCCACACCGCCAGGTCGCCCACTTCGTCGTCCAGGAACTGCCGCGTGACGAAACCGCGGTCGACGAAGTCCTCGTCGCCGTCGTGCAGCTTCTCGTAGCGGTCGACCACGGGGAAGTCGGTTTCGACGACCACGGCGCCGGCGGACTCCAGGTCGCGACGGAGGTTCCGCCACAGCTGCATCACGCTCTCGCGGGTCGCGATGGGGATCGCGCTGTCGGGGTCGGCGTTGACGTAGATGCGGGGCACGGCCAGGCGGAGCCCGCGGAGCGAGGTCGTCTCGAGCTCGGCGAACGAGGCGGGGCGCACCTGGGAGGGGCGCGGCAGCTCGATCCAGGGCTGCGTGCGCCACAGGTCGCCGTCGGTGACCTCGTCGTCGGCGATCACGGCGTCGAGCACGTGGCGCAGGTCGGCCATCGAGCGCGTGTGCGGCACGACGACGTCCATCGTCGGCACGAGCGGCCAGTTGCCCCGCACCGAGATGACCCCGCGCGAGGGCGTGTAGGCCACGAGGGCGTTGTGCGAGGCGGGGGCGCGGCCCGACGACCAGGTCTCTTCGCCGAGGCCGAACGCCGCGAAGCTCGCCGCCGTCGCGGTGCCCGAGCCGTTGGATGAGCCCGACCCGAACGCCGAGGTGAGGTAGTCGGCGTTGTAGGGAGACTCGGCGCGGCCGTACGCCCCGCGCTGCATGCCTCCGGCCGCCATGGGCGGCATGTTGGTCAGGCCGAGGAACACGGCACCGGCGGCCCGGAGCCGTTCGATCGCGAACGCGTCGTCGTGGGCGACCAGGTCGACGAATGCGGGGGATCCGGATGCCACGGGCAGGCCCTTCACCCGGTAGCTGTCCTTCGCGGTGAAGGGGATGCCGTCGAGCGGGCCGCGCTGTTCTCCGCGGGCGCGCCGCGCGTCGGAGGCGCGCGCTTCATCGAAGGCCCGGGGGTTGAGGACGGGGACGGCGTTCAGGCGGATACGCGAGCGGTCGTAGGCGCCGATGCGGTTGAGGTAGCGCGCGACGAGCTCGACGCTGGTCACCTCGCCGGCCTCGAGGGCGGCGTGCAGTCGGTCGACGTCCGCCTCGACGACGGTGAAGGCCTCGGTGGTCATGGCCGTAAACATACACTGTTCGTTTTAGCCGAACCAGCTTTTTCCCGTCGCCCCGATGCGTAGGCTCGCAGGCAACCCCCAGGAGGCCGCCATCGCCCGTCCGTCGAAACCGCTGTTGAACCGCGACCTGATCGCCCGCACCGCGCTCGCCCTCGTCGACCGGCACGGTCCCGACGGCGCGAGCGTGCGCCGCGTCGCCGCCCGTCTCGGGGTGAACCCCGCCTCGCTCTACAACCACGTGCCCAACCGGGCCGCGATGGTCGAGGACGTGCGGGCACTGGTGTCGGAGCACATCGACTTCGCCCCGCTGCGCGAGCTGCCCTGGGAAGAGGGGTTGCGCGCCTGGGCGCGGTCGTACCGCCGCGCTTTCGCCCGGCACGCCCGCGCGATCCCGCTGCTGATGACCGAGCGCGCCTCGGCGCCCGTGCTGCTGGCCGGCTACGAGCACTTCGCCGTGGCGGCCGAGGCGGCCGGGTGGTTGCCGCGCGACGTGCTCCCGCTGCTCACCGCGCTCGAGTCGTTCATCCTCGGCAGCGTCCTCGACATGTCGGGCCCCTCGGTCGTCTTCGACCCGACGGGACAAGAGGGGGCCTTTCCGCGGTTCGCGGCGGCGTTCGCGACCGTGGCCGACGAAGACCCCGACGACCCCGTGGCCACCCGCGCCTTCGAGCTCGGTCTCGAGATGCTCGTCGCGTCGGCGCGGCCCCGCTGAGGCCGGGTCGTGTCTCGGGGGGCGGCGCGAGCGGGATCGCGTCGCGCGCTGCGTCGGGCAGGGGCGGCGCGGGGGCGTCGCGCGCGAGCACGCCGATGGTGCGAGCACGCCGACGCCGACGGGCGGCCTCTGCCGGCGGGCGCCCTATGCCGACGGGCGCGCGGCGGCGACCAGCATCCGCAGCCCCATCTCGAACGCGCGGGTCGCGACGGGGTCGGTCGGATCTTGCTCGGCCAGGGTGTCGAAAGCGGAGGCGAAGATCGGGAACGCCTCCTCCTGCCCCGTGGGATCGAAGACCACGGCGGGGCCGGACATGTCGAGGACGCTGCCGAGGATGAACGACTCGAAGGCCGTGAGCAGGGGCAGGATGTCGCTGCGGGCCCAGCCCACGGCCTGCGCCGCGGCCGCGAAGTCCTCGTACTGGGCCAGGAGCACGGGCGCCGAGGCGCGCTCGGTCATCAGCAGCGGGATCGCGCGCGGGTGGCGGGCGAAAGCGGCCCGGTACGACCGGGCCCACGCGCGAAGGCCGTCTTCCCAGATCTCCGTGCGCAGGGGCGTGGACTCGATGTTCGACGACACCAGCGCTCGGACGTCTTCGATCATCGCGGCCCGGCTGGGGACGTGGTTGTAGAGCGACGACGGTTTGACGTCGAGTCGTGCGGCGACGCGACGGATGCTGGCCCCGTCCGGTCCGTGGCGGTCGACGAGCGCGAGCGCTGTCCGCGCGATGAGCTCGCGGCTGAGCAGGGGGCGAAGCGGTCTGGCGATGAGGACCTCCGGGGTCTCATCGAGTGTACGCACCGCGCCGAGCCGGTCTCGAACGGTCGTCTGGCGCCCGACAAACTAACGGTGTACGTTTCTCACCATCGACGCGGCGGTGACCCCATCCGTCCCGAACGCTCGAGCGAAATCGTCCCGCCGCCACACCGGAGGCCGCCGTTCCGGCACCGTCGCCGGAGAGATGAGACCCGAATGCCCCACCGCGCACCCCTCTTGCCGTTGACCCCCCGCCGGGCGATCTCCACCTTCGGGTTGTCGGTCCTCGGCCTGCTCACCGCCAACCTGCTCCCGTTCATGGTCATCGCCCTGCAGGACTCCGTGGGCCTGGGCGTGGCCGAGGCCGGCGCGGTGATGACGGGCTCGCTGCTGGCGACCGCCGTCGCCTCGGCCGCCGCCACGCGCCTGGCCGAAGGGGCCTGGCGCGTGCGGGTCGGCCAGGCGGGCCTGCTGGTGATGGTGGTGGCGTACGTCGTCGCCGCGCTCAACCCCTCGGCCGTCGCCACGATCGCTGCGGTGATCCTCGGCGGCATCGGCGCCGGAGGGGCGCTCGCCGCGAGCGGCGCCGCGCTGGCGGCGCTGCGCAACCCGAACCGCATGTCGGCGGCCAACGGTTTCGTCAACCGAGGCGTCGTCACGATCGTTCTCGCCGTCGTGCCCCTCGTGGGAATCACGACCGGCAGCGTGTTCGGGGTGGTGGCGGCTTTCGCTGCGGTGCTGCTCATCTCGGTCGCCTGGCTGCCCCGGGCTCCCGCCGTGGCGGTCGCCGATGCGGAGTCCCCCGTCTCGGTCTCGCGGGCGCGCGCGCGGCGGGCGCCGCACGATCGACGCGTCACCGTCGCCGGGCTCGCACTGCTGGCGATGTACGCCCTCTGGGCCATCAGCGAGGATTCCGTCTGGGCGCTGGCGGGCACGATGGGCGCCGATCAGGCGGGACTCACCGAGGCCGGTCTCGGTTTCGTGCTCAGCGCCTCCAGCGCCGGCGGCTTGATCGCCGCCATCGTGCTCATCTTCGTCGGCGAGAAGATGGGGCGTGCCGTGCCCTTCGCGATCCTGCTCGTGCTCGGCGGGGCGCTGAAGCTCATCGCGGCGCTCACGACGGATGCCACGGTCTACACCATCGTGCTCATCGCCTGGAACACTGCGTACATGGCCGTGTTCCTGCTCTTCATCGCGACCGCGGCGGCCCTCGATGCGAACGGGCGCTTCTCGGGCCCGGCCGTGGGCGTGTACCTGTTCGGCTCGGCGTTCTCTCCCCTGTTCGGCGGGTGGCTGGCAGAGACCATCGGGTACGCAGGCTTCGGGTGGGTCATCGCGATCATCAGCTGGGCGCTCGTCGTGCCGGTGGTGCTGGTGGCGGCATTGTCGTCGAGACGCGAGCGCGAGGCGCACGACGCCGTCGCCGCGCCCGCCTTCGACGCGGAGGGCGTGCGATGAGCCGCACGGTGTTCAGGGGTGCCCGGCTGCTCGACGCCGAACTCGCGGGCCTCGCGCCCGGCACAGCGACCATCGTCGTCGAGGGCGGCCGCCTGGCACGCATCACGGCCGAGACCGGCCAGGAGGCGTCCGTCGGCACCACGACCTCGGACCCCGCGGACGCCGTCATCGACCTGGCCGGCCAAGTGGTCGTGCCCGGCTTCGTCGACTCCCACGTGCACCTGGTGTGGATGGGGCAGAGCCTCGCGAGCGTCGCGCTCACCGACGCGCCCGACCTCGCCACGATCCAGCAACGCCTGCGGGCCGAGCGCGAGCGCCTCGGACCCGACGCCGTCCTGCTGCGGGGAAAGGGGTGGCTGTTCGACGCCCTCGACACCGAGCCGACCGCCGCGATGATCGACGAGGTCGTCGCCGACATCCCCGTCTACCTCGACTCCAACGACATGCATTCCGTGTGGGTGAACTCGGCGGCGCTGCGGGCGATGGGGGTGGATGCCGAGACCCCCGACCCGCCGTCCGGGCGTCTGTCGCGGCTCCCCTCCGGTGAGCCGGCGGGGATGCTGTACGAGCGGGCCGCACACGAGATCGGCTGGGCCCACCTGGCGGCGACGACGACCGACCGGGACCGCGTCGAGGCCGTCCGCCGCGCCCTCGAGGCCTTCGCCGCAGCGGGGGTGACCTCCGTCGTCGACATGGGGATGGACGAGGACGGATGGACGGCGCTGCAGACGCTGGCCCGCGAGAGCGCGGGGCGTCTGCCGGTGCGCGTCGTCGCGCACTGGCTCATCGCCGACACCGGCCGCTCCGCCTCGAACCTGGCGGCGGTCGAGCGTGCCGCGGCGCGGGCGACACAGGGGTCGGAATGGTTGCGGGTGATCGGCGTCAAGCTCGTGCTCGACGGCGTGATCGACTCGTGCACGGCCGCTCTGCGCTACCCGTACGCCGACGGCACGAACGCCGAGCTCATGTGGGACCTGGACCGCCTCGATGACGTGGTGCTCGCCGCCGACAGGGCACGACTGCGTCTGGCCATCCACGCGATCGGCGATCGCGCCAGCGACGTGGCGCTCGACGTCCTCGAGCGCATGGTCGCGACCAACGACCCGTGGGATCGCCGCCCGCGGCTCGAGCACCTCGAGATCGTCTCCGACGACACGCCCGCCCGCATGGCGGCCCTCGGTGTCACCGCCTCGATCCAGCCGGTGCACGCCGACCCCGCGATCCAGCCCAACTGGCGAGCGCAGCTCGGCGACGAGCGGGTCGAGCGGGGGTACCCCTGGCCGGTGTTCGGAGCCGCGGGGGCGCGTGTCGCGCTCGGCACCGATGCGCCGACCGCGCCGCACGAAGCGCTCGTCAACCTGCACATCGCGACCACTCGGGAGTCGGTCATCGACCCCGCTCTGCCCGCCAATACCCCCGGATCGGTGCTGCCGATCGATCAGGCGCTGCGCCACGCGACGGTCGACTCGGCGGCGTCCTACGCCGCCGATGACCAGGTGGGCCGCCTCGATCCCGGCTTCGCCGCCGATTTCGCCGTCCTCGCCGATGACCCCACGGCGCGGGGCGCACTGCTCGGCAACCTCGTCGAGCTCACGGTCGTCGGCGGGGAGATCGTGCACCGGCGGAGTCAGAGCTCGTGACCGAGGCGTCCCGCGGAGCCGGCGACGCGCGTCTGCGCGTCGACCCCATCTTCGCGCCACTGGAGCACCCGCCCGCGGCCCCTGTCGAAGAGCCGACCCGTGCCGCGGCTCTCGCTCTGCGCGCTGTGCTCGACACCGAGTTGCCGATCGCGTTCTCGGGCAGTGCGCCCGCGCCCGACGTCGTTCGCGACGAGGCGACCGCGCGGGCGGAAGACGGCTCCTCCCTCGCGATGCGGTGGTATCGACGGGGCGCGGATCGTCCCGGGTCCGCCGTGGTGTTCTTCCACGGCGGTGGCCTCGTGGGTGGGTCGGTGCGGGCCTACGACGCGTTCGTCGCCCAGCACGTGCAGTGGACGGGGGTTCCCCTCCTCGCCGTCGAGTACCGCCGCGCTCCCGACGTCCGCGGGGAGACGCCCGCGCGAGACGGCCTCTGCGCCCTCCAGTGGCTCCTGGCGAACGCCCTCCGCCTCGGCGTCGATCCGCGCCGCATCGCCGTGATGGGAGACTCCGCCGGCGGGGGGATCGCTGCGGGCGTCGCCCTGCTCGCGCGAGATCACGGCATCCGTCTGCGACAGCAGATCCTCATCTTCCCCATGCTCGACGACCGCACGGTCCAGCCTGACCCGGCCCTCGACGGAGTGACCACGTGGTCGCACGCCGAGAACCGGCTCGGCTGGTGGGCCCTGCTCGGAGATCGCGCGGGAGGTGGGCACGTGACACCCGTCGAGGCGCCGGCGAGGCTGCGCGACGCGCGGGGCGTCGCTCCCGCATACATCGAGGTGGGCTCTCTCGACATCTTCCGTGATGAGGATGTCGCCTACGCCTCCCTGTTGTGGCGCAGCGGGGTCGAGGCCGAGCTGCACGTGCACCCCGGGGCTCCGCACGGCTACGACTCGCTCGCCCTGGACTCGGCGTTCGCCCGCCGGTGGCGAGCCGATCGTACCCGGGTCCTGTTGGCACTCTGACCGCGTGCGCGGCCCCCGGGCCGCCGCGCACCTCGGTTCGTCACGCGACGGCCCCTCTCGGAGCGAGCGTCAGCTCGCGCCGTCGACCCGCGCGGGCTCGACGAGGAAGAGATCGCTCCCGCGGGATCGCAAGAAGAGGGCGTGGTACACATAGCCGACGACCACGATTCCTCCGGCGATCCCCAGACTCACCCACTGCGCGGGATCGAGCGCGCTGAGGGCCAGCACCGTCGCGATGACGATCAGGGCGAGCACGGCCGGTGCGGGCCACCACGGCATCCGGAACAGCCCCTCGGGGGCGACGCCCGTCTCTCGCCGTCGCACCACGAGGGCGGCGAGAGCGATGAAGGCGAAGCCGGTGACGACCGTGGAACCCGTGGCGTTGACGAGCGCGGTCATCGGGAGGAAACAGCACAGTCCCGACAGCACGCCCATGACGATGGTCGCCACGCGCGGCATCTGCGCCGCACCCGAGACGCGGGAGAGCGGTTGCGCGAGAAACGCGGGCAGCGCTCGGTCTCGAGCCGCGACGTAGAGCAGGCGGCCCGCCTGCAGGCTGAGTGCGATGTTGGCGTTGAGGATCGCCAGAGCCATCGACAGCAGGACGAAGACCGACAGGGCGTGACCGGCGCGTTGCTCGAGGAACGCCTGCACCGGCAGGTCCGAGCCGACGAGACCCTCGAGAGAGTCGGCGCCGAGCATGACGAAGGTGAGGGGGATGATCTCGACGGCGACCGTGATGACGGCCGCCAGCAGGACCGCCCGCGCGACGTTGCGGCGGGGATTCGTGGTCTCTTCGGCGAAGTAGACCGCTCCTCCGTACCCGAACTGCGCGAAGACGCCGGCGGTGACGACGAGAACGAGGCCGGCGATGCCGAGGGGGGCGAGGACGCCGTCGGCGTTCAGGGCCACGGGGTCGAACAGGTCGGTGAGGGGGCGCTCGATGTGCACCGCTCCGAGTCCGGCCAGCAGGGCGAGCGCGGCCAGCTCGACGACGAGGAACGTGCCGGTGACCCAGGCGTTGGTGCGGATTCCCAGGCACGAGACGACCGTCGCGATCGCCGTGACCGCGAGCGCCGTGGCGACGGGATCCATGCCGGCGACGGTCACCCCCAGGTAGTCGGCGACGCCGAGGGCGAAGACGGCTTGCGCCAGGGGCAGGCCGATGAGGCCGAGGAAGAAGACGGCGGCCCCCGACGCCGGTCCCAGGGTGCGGCTTACCATCGCGTAGTCGCCTCCGGCGATCGGATGCCGCGACCCCAGCTCTGCGTAGCACAGGGCCACGAGGAAGCTGATGGCACCGGCGATCAGGAATCCCCAGAAGACGCCGGTGCCGTAGCTCGACAGCGCCGCACCGCCCAGGATGAAGACGCTCGCGGCGGGCGAGATCGATGACAGAGTCAGCAGGACGTTGCCGCCGACGCCCAGGGTTCGGGCGAGAGAGCGCGTCGGCGGAGGGGCGAGTTCCGGGCGATTCTCGGGCATGGGTCGGTGCTCCCTCGACAGGGGCCGAGGGACGTCCGCCTCGGCGCTGCCGGTAAACGTACACCGTTAGTTTTGCGAGCGCGAGCGTTTTCCTCGACATGACGGCTCGAGACGCGCCCGGCGCCGATCGGCCCTCGACCGCCTGCCCCGACCCGTGCCGACGCCGTCGCTCAGCGCCGCGCGGCGCGCACGTTGCGCACGATCAACTGCACCGTGATGGCGGCGAGCAGCACCGAGAACGCCGCGTTGGAGACCAGGGGAGTGAGCGAGGTGGCGGTGAGCACGCCCAGCGGCGAAGCGAGGCATGCCGCCAGACCGACGCTCAGTCCCCCGCGCACGTCGACGTTGCTGCGCCGCACGTTGCCGATCGTGCCCGAGATCGACCCCGGGATCATCATGAACAGCGAGGTGCCCTTGGCCACGAGATCACCCGCCCCGAAGAAGAACATCAGGGCCGGCACCACCACGATGCCACCGCCCACGCCGAGGATCCCCGACAGGATGCCGGTGACCACGCCGGTGCACACGAGGGCGATGACCGTGACCACCGTCAACTCGATCGCGTCTGCGCGCTGCGGGATGCTCAACCAGAGACTCACGCCCGAGAACACCAGGAAGACCAGAAACGACCAGAACAGCGCGGGGCGGGGGAGTCGCGCGAGCAGGAGCGACCCGACTTGCGCGCCCGCGATGATGCCGACGGCCAGAGCCGCCCCCGCGATCCAGTCGACGTGCCCCGCGATCCCGTACGTGATGGTGCCCACGATGGCGGTCGGCAGGATGGCGGCGACCGAGGTCCCCGCCGCGCGGCGTTGGTCGTAGCCGAGCATCAGCAGGGCGGGGACGACGATGATGCCGCCGCCGACGCCGAACAGCCCCGAGAGGTATCCCGCCAGCAGTCCCACCAGCACGAGCGCCCACAGGGGCGCGCGCGAGCGCACCCCGTCGCCTGCGCCGGGGCGCGGACCGACGGCCGTCATCGCCCGGCCTCGACGACCACGGCGGATCCGTCCGAGCGCGGGTCGCTCGCCGCATCCCACCCCGTCGGCGTCGCCAGGATGAGATTCGAGTGACCGAGCAGCTCGTCGCGCGGGGGCACGAGATGCGGCGTGAAGTCCTCGGCCAGCAGCGTCTCACGCACGGCGCGCGGCACGTCGATCTCGATCGTGAGGGTGTCTTCGACATCGTCGTCGTGCTGGATGCCGACCACCCACCGCGGTGCACTCGTCGCCTCGATCGCCGACGCGCCACCGAGTACCCGAAAGAGCAGGTGACTGTGGATCTGCGCCTGCGCTTGCCCACCCATGGTGGCCGCGGCGTACAGCAGCTCGCCGTCGCGCTCGACGAGCACGGGCATGAGACTGTGCGGCGGCCGTCGTCCCGGACCGAAGGCGGCGGGGTGGGTCTCATCGAGCGAGAACGAGGTTCCGCGGTTCTGGAACAGGATCCCGGTGCCGGGATCGAGCACGCAGGCCCCGAAGGCCCAGTAGACCGACTGCACGAGCGAGACCGCCCAGCCGTCGTCGCTCACGGCGACGAGCCCCACGGTGTCGCCGGTGGCCGGCTTCGCCGAGACCAGGGATGCCGCGGGCGCGGACAGGTCGACCAGCGTCTGGCCGTCGTGGGGGGCGACGTCGGGGTCGGTGAGCCACGCGGAGCGTACGGCGTTGCTGTCGCGGAAGGCCGCGGCCAGTGCGGCGGCGTCGCGTCCGAGCGGATCGCCGTGGCCCGCGCTCTCGATGGCGAGGGCGTTTCGCAGCAGCGCGAAGCCCTGCGAGTTGGGGCCGCCGGTGAACAGGTCGACGCCGAACACGCGGCGGGTCAGGGGTTCCGAGACGACGGGGCGATAGGCGGCGGCATCGTCGAGGTCGAGCCGTGACCCGAGGGCCCGGAGCCCCGCCACCCACCGGTGCGCGAGCGCGCCGCGGTAGAACCCGTCTACTCCGTCGCGCTGGATCGCGGCCAGGGTTTGCGCGAGGGCGGGTTGGCGGAAGGGCTCGCCGACCCCGAGGGGGCGGCCCCCGGGGAGGAACAGCGCCGCGCAGCCGGGGTCGACCTCGAGCGCCGCCCGCTCGATGACGATCGCGGCCGCCGTGGAGCGCGACAGCGGCGACTCCTCGGCGAGCGTGCGCGCCTCGTCCAGCAGGGCACCCAGGTCGAGCCGCGCGCCGAGAGCATGCATCGCTCCCCAGCCGGCCACGCCTCCGGGGACCGTCACGG
>Ga0308159_1001956_pt1 | contig 25825 bp, 19 predicted proteins | sample PhyCR1_FD_201040 | JGI IMG/M metagenome (GOLD analysis project Ga0308159, IMG submission 201040) | Phyllosphere microbial communities from UC Gill Tract Community Farm, Albany, California, United States - DLSLC.R1 | ecosystem: Host-associated > Plants > Phyllosphere > Unclassified | place: USA...
ATAATCAACAACTGTAATACAGATGAAGATGTCACGTTGAAAGTGTGGGCCGACTCCACGGATAGTTCTTCGGGTCCGGGCACCATGATAGTCTGGCGAGCGGATAAGATGCATATTGTTGCCCAGAAAAAATGCTGGATGTACATACCCGAAACGGTTAATTTCGGCAATGTCCCCGCCGGGGGAACCTCCGAACAGAAGCTTGTCATTATCGACAATGAATTAGTGAATGATGGTTATGTCCAGATCACGTCTTCTGATTTGGTCGCGCCCGGCACGCTCTATCTAGGCGGCTCACAAGAACTGAAAGTCACAACCGATACGCCGCATTTTCTAGGCAATCACTGGAACAATATATCGCCGAATATCCGTCAAGACGAAATACCTCTCACGTTAAAAGCTTCGAAAAATGCCAAGCCGGGAAAATATGCTTCTATTCTCACTGCGACTTTGACTTGCCCATAATCCTGTAAATTTTCAGCTTAAAACGTCTGCCCGAGTGCCATAAAATTTATATTAATTAATAATAGAGGGATTTATGCAAATAATAACGCTCAAAAAAATAAAATATAAAAGCATTATTTATGACTTTCTTGGCATTCTAACTTCATTTATTTTGATATCTGAAACACAGGCTGCCGAAATGTATATCGGAGGTGAGAGCAAAACCGTTATCGACGAGGAGCAGCAAGTCCCGGGTCTTGTGCTCACGGGTGATTATAAACTTTATTTTGCTCAAACCGCGCTGCGGGCAGACTGTGTGAAATTCAGAAACCTGATTATTGGATGGCGAAGCCTGGGTACCTTCAAAGATCAGCACGTCAACAAGTTAGGTCAGGAGAACAGTCACTGGCTAAGTCCGCACATGCCAAACGAGCGCGTACAGCCGCGCATTATCCTGACGGGCGAAATCATCAATGCCTGTAAAAGCCCCCAGCAGCTGCATATCGATATCACCATGCTGATTAAAAATGATGCGGTTGAAAAGAGCCTGATGGTCCGAAATATCACCCTACCTTCACCCGAAATATGTTCGGTAAGGCTGACGCCTGATTACCTCTCCTTCGGGCCGGTCGCCGTAAACCAAACCTATCATCAACTCTTGCAATACGACGGCGAAGGCGACGTGGAGATAACCTCGTCTTCGATGCGACGGGGTCATTTGCGGTTAAATAATGACGCGGCAATGGACATCAGCGTGCCCCAGAACTTTGTCTCCGCGACCAATTCATGGAAAACGTCGCGCAGGCTGGGCGATATTCCGCTGACATTGGAGGTCGGCGAGAATGCTGCCCCCGGAAAATATCGCGCTACTCTCACCGCAACGCTGACCTGCCCCTAAGTATGGCGAGTAAAAAGAGGTTGACGTAGCGCGGCCAGAATTCGATGCTCTAAGGTTCTTGCTGCTTTTCTTCGGGGAAACTCTATGTCGTTAACGTCCCTTGCGCATCTCGGCGAACTGACTGCCGAGCAGTGGGATGCGCTGGTTCCTGCCGGACAACCTTTCCTTCGTTACGCTTTTCTCACCGCTCTGGAAGACAGCGGATCGCTGGGACCGGACTCCGGCTGGAAAAGCGCGCACCTGCTGTGGAAAGAAAACGGAAAAGTGCTTGCCGCAGTACCCGGATACCGCAAAAGCAACTCCTCGGGCGAATATGTTTTCGACCACGCGTGGGCCGATGCCTGCTATCGCGCGCGTATTCCCTATTATCCGAAATGGCTGGGCGCTGCGCCTTTTAGTCCGGTCGGCGGCAGACGGCTGCTCGGTGCGCCCGACGCGGCGCAAAAACTGCTACAGGCGCTGCCCGATTTTCTCGAGCGGCAGAACCTCTCGAGCGCGCACATCAATTTTACCGACAGCCGCGATAACCAGCTTCTGGGCGAAGCGTCCGACTGGCTGCACCGGTTGGGCTGCCAATATCATTGGCACAATCGCGGCTATCGCGATTTTCAGGATTTCCTTGATACGCTGACGTCCCGCAAGCGCAAGCAGATCCGCAAAGAGCGCCAGCTGGTCGTCGCGCAGGGCTTCGAATTTCGCTGGCTCGACGGCGCGCAGGTTTCAGAAACGCAGTGGGACTTTATCTACGCCTGTTACGCCAATACCTACTACATTCGCGGCCGCGACCCTTATCTGACCCGCGCGTTTTTCTCTCTGCTCGCCGAAAGGATGCCGGAAAATCTTCAGGTGGTGCTGGCCGAGCAGCGGGGGCAACCTGTCGCGATGGCGTTGAGTCTGGTCAGTGGCGACACCTTTTACGGACGTTACTGGGGATGCCTCGCCGAATTCGACCGGCTGCATTTCGAAACCTGTTTCTATCAGGGTATGGACTACGTTCTCGCCAAAGGGTTGGCGCGTTTCGATGCCGGCGCACAGGGTGAGCATAAACTGATTCGCGGATTCGAGCCGGTACTGACCGACTCGTGGCACTATCTGCGCCATCCCGGATTGCGCAGTGCGGTGGAAGAGTATTTGCAGCAGGAGCGGGAAGGTGTGCGCGCCTGGGCTATCGAAGCCCGCGACGCGCTGCCTTATCGTCAGGAACAGCCCTGATGAGTTGAACAGTCAGGGCATCCCGACAAAACCTCCGGTCTGATGCTGCCACAGGCGCGCGTACAGGCCGTTTTGCGCCAGCAGCTCGCCGTGGCTGCCAATCTCGACAATTTTCCCCTGATCCAGCACCACCAATCGGTCCATCTTGGCAATGGTCGAGAGGCGGTGGGCAATGGCAATCACCGTTTTATGGGTCATCAGGGTTTCCAGACTCTCCTGAATGGCCGCTTCCACTTCGGAATCCAGCGCCGAGGTGGCCTCATCCATAATCAGAATCGGCGCGTTTTTCAGCAGCACGCGCGCAATCGCGATGCGCTGGCGCTGACCGCCGGAGAGTTTCACCCCGCGTTCACCGACATGCGCGTCCAGCCCCATTCGCCCCTGCGGGTCCGAAAGCAGCGGAATAAACTCGTCGGCCCGCGCCTGTAGAATCGCATTATTCAGCTCTTCATCGCTGGCATTCGGACGACCATACAGCAGGTTGTCGCGAATCGAACGGTGCAGCAGCGACGTGTCCTGAGTGATCATGCCGATTTGCGCGCGCAGACTCTCCTGCGTGACCTGAGAAATATCCTGCTCGTCGATGAGGATGCGGCCGCCGTCGAGGTCGTAAAGACGCAGCAGCAGATTGACCAACGTCGATTTACCTGCGCCCGAAGGACCAATCAGGCCAATCTTTTCGCCGGGGCGAATGGTCAGATCCAGTCCACTGATGACGCTGCGACTTTTACCATAGTTGAAATTGACCTGTTCGAAGCGAATGCCACCCTGACTCACTTTCAGACGCGGAGCCTGCGGTTTGTCGGTCACGGTCACGGGCTGGGCGATAGTTTGCAGACCATCCTGCACCATACCGATATTTTCGAAGATGCCGTTTACCACCCACATGATCCAGCCCGACATATTGACGATACGAATCACTAGACCGGTCGCCAGCGCGATGGCCCCGACGCTTATCAGCGATTGTGTCCACAACCACAGCGCCAGACCGGTGGTGCCGACAATCAGCAAACCATTCAGCGTGGTGATGGTGACATCCATGCTCGTCACCAGCCGACCCGCCATTTGCGTTTTGTGTGTCTGTTCAGTGATCGCTTCACGCGCGTAGTTTTGCTCGAGAGAGGTGTGGGCGAACAGTTTCAGGGTCGCGATATTGGTATAGCCGTCCACAATCGTGCCCATAAGTTTTGAGCGCGCTTCCGAAGACACGACCGAGCGGGCCTTCACTCGCGGTACGAAGAACCACAGGCACAGGCCGTAAAGCACAATCCAGGCAATAAGCGGGATCATCAAATGCCAGTCGGCTTCGGCAAACAGCACCAGCGCACTGACCGCATAAATCACCACGTGCCAGATGGCATCGACCGCCTGCACCGCCGAATCACGCAGCGAGTTACCGGTTTGCATAATGCGCTGGGCAATACGTCCCGCGAAATCGTTCTGAAAAAAGTTCAGGCTCTGGCGCAGCACATAATTGTGATTCTGCCAGCGGATAAGGCTGGTCATGCTCGGGCTGATGGACTGATGCACCAGCAAGTCGTGAAGCCCGATGAATATCGGCCGCATAATCAGCGCCACCACCGCCATCCACAGCAGTTCACCGGCATGCTCGCTAAAGAAATTATTCGCGGAACTGGTGCGCGTCAGATCAATCAGGGTGCTGAGATAGCTAAACAGCGACACTTCGATCAACGAGGCAATCAGCCCCACGACCAGCAAAGCCAGAAAGCTGGGCCACACCTGTTTCAGATAATAGAAATAGAAGGGCCAGACTTTGTCGGGTGCCGCCTGGTCAGGCGGCGTTTTAAAAACATCAATCATCCGTTCAAAACGACGGTACAACATATACGCCTCTCATATCCTGGGGGTCATCGAGGGCAGTCCCGCCCCGGTCCGTAAGGAAAACATCATAAATACAAAGCGTAGTGCATTTTGGCGGATGTTTGCGGACAGCGGTGCTATCGCCCTTTCCCTCGGCAGGCGTGACATTCCCTCTCCGGCGACAGATAAAACGGGTAAAAAGTGCACCCTTCATCACACCGCCGTGCTAAGTGTGGTATAAAAAGCGCACGACTTACTGACGATATTAACCCCATGAAAAACAATAGTATTTATACTCCTTCCGAGCCTGTTTCCGCGCAGGGCCGCGTGTTGGGTTGGCGTGACTTGTTCTCGCTGTGGTTTTCGCTCGGAATGGGCCTCATGGTCCTTCAGGCGGGCGCCATTCTTGCGCCCGGTCTGGGAATGGCGGGGTCGCTGCTGGCGATTTTTACCGGCACGTTGATTGGCGTGATTTTACTGGCTCTGGTCGGCCTGATTGGCGGACAGACGGGCATGTCGTCCATGTCTTCCCTGACCCTCAGCCTTGGCAGGAAAGGCATCGCACTGCCCGCCCTGTTTAATATTTTGCAGCTGATCGGCTGGGGCGCGTTCGAGATTGTGGTCATGCGCGACGCGGCGAGTCTGCTGGCAAAGCAGGCGTTGGGCGAACAGAGTCTATGGGCCAACCCGACGCTCTGGACCCTGGTTTTCGGCGTTGTCGCGACGCTGCTGGCAGTATGTGGTCCGCTGGCATTCATACGTGTGGTGCTGCGCCGCTGGGGAATCTGGCTGCTGATTGCCAGTTGCGCATGGCTGAGCATCAACCTGTTCAGACAGACTTCGCTGACCGCGCTGTGGCACAAGGCCGGTGACGGCAGCATGCCATTTGCCCTGGCCTGCGACATTGTCGTGTCGATGGCGCTCTCCTGGCTGCCGCTGGTGTCCGACTACACCCGTTTTGGCCGTTCTTCTCGGCAAAACTTTTTCGGCACCGCCTGCGGTTTCTTCCTCGGCAGTCTATGGATGATGGCGCTGGGTGCGGCCTACACGCTGGCCTTCGTGAGTTCGCAGGACAGTAACGCGCTGCTGCTGGCGCTTTCAGGCGTCGCGCTCGGCATTCCGCTGCTGCTGATTCTTGTCGACGAGCATGAAAATACCTTCGCCGATATCCACTCCGCCTCCCTGTCGACCGGCACGCTGCTGCCCGTTGGTATCGGCAAACTCACCGCAATGATTGGCCTGATTTGCACGCTGATAGCCTGGGGCGTTCCGCTTGCACGCTACGAGAACTTCCTGCTGCTGATAGGTTCGGTCTTTGCACCGCTGTTTGGTGTGGTGCTGATGAACTACTTTGTGCTGGGTCGCCGCCAGCCGACAACCCGCTCTCTCGATGGCCGTTCGCTGACGGCCTGGATACTCGGCATCGCAACCTACCACGTGATTGCCCGGTTTTATCCCAATCTTGGCGCGACCCTGCCCTCTCTCTTCGTCGCGGCGCTGCTGTGCGGTGTATTGGCAAAAAGTCGTAAAGGCCTGCTTTCGGATTGACTGGCAACCTGCCTTGGTCCTATGTTGAAGCACAGTTTTTCACCTGACATTTAAGGAAATCAGCATGCGAATTCTGGTAGTCGGCGCGGGCGCAACCGGCGGATATTACGGGGCGCGTCTCGCGCAGGCCGGCAAGGACGTGACCTTTCTGGTACGCGAAAAACGTGCCGAAACGCTGAAGAAAGCGGGTTTACAGGTACAGACGCCCGAAGGCCGTTTTTCGGTGCAGCCGACGTTATTGCTGGCCTCGGAACTGAACGAGACGTTTGACCTCATCATCCTCACCGTGAAGGGTTTCTCTCTCGACACCGTGCTCGAAGAGTTTGCGCCTGCGGTCGGCGAACAGACGATGATTTTACCCGTGCTTAACGGCATGCAGCATCTGGCGATTATTCAGAAACGTTTCGGACATCATCGCGCACTGGGTGGTCTGTGCAGAATCAACGCCACGCTGGACGAACAGGGACATGTTCATCAGATGACCGCCCTGAACGAGTTGATTTACGGCGAGGTTAGCGGCGAGCGGACAACGCGCATCGTGCAGGTCGATGCGCTTTTGCAAAATGCGGGTATCACGGCGCGACTGTCGAAAGCCATCGTCAGCGAAATGTGGGAAAAGTGGCTGTTTCTTGCGAGCGTCGGCGGTATAGCCTGCCTTATGCGCGGCAACATGGGACAGGTTTCCCGTGCCGCAGGCGGTCTGCAATTTATCGAGGCGTTTGTGGAAGAAGTGGTGTCGATTGTGGTCGCTGGCGGATACCAGGAGCGCCCGCACGTTAAGGAAAACACCATAAAAGAGTTGTCGAATCCGCAGTCGGTGCAAACCACGTCAATGTATCGCGATATGATTCAGGGACTGCCGGTCGAGGCGGAACAGATTCTGGGCGATCTGGTTGCTATCTCGGCAAAAGCCGGACTAACGACGCCGTTGGTGAACGCTGCCCATACGCACATGTCGGTTTATCAGGAAACTCTCGGAAAATAACACAAAAAGGGGAGCCCATGTTGGCAGGCTCCCCTTTTTACTCTTCCTCGCGCTTAAGCGCGAAGAATCAAGATGTTAACGCTTCCTGTTCGGCTTCCTGCTCTACACTCTGCACCTTGGGCTGCGCCACCACGGCCTGACCTGGCGAGCTGTTCAGCTTGAGAATACGGCTGGTGCGGCTCATCTCGCTTTCGGTCAACGCGACGTTGCCGTTAAGCTTCTGGCCGTAAGACGGGATCATCTCTTTAATTTTGCTCTGCCATTCCGGCGTAGCTATCTTGTCTTTAAACACTTTTTCCATCAGTTGCAGCATGATAGGCGCTGCGGTCGATGCACCCGGTGACGCGCCCAGCAATGCCGCAATCGAGCCATCCTGCGAGGTCACAACTTCGGTGCCGAGACGCAGAACGCCGCCCTGCTTGCCGTCTTTTTCAATAATCTGAACGCGCTGACCCGCTACAACCAGACGCCAGTCCTGCTTTTTGGCGGCCGGGAAGTACTCTTTCAGGGCTTCAAGGCGCTGTTCTTCGCTGAGCATAACCTGATTAATCAGGTATTTGACCAAGTCAAAGTTGTCCAGCCCCACGCGCACCATCGGGAAGATGTTGTGCAGGTTAACAGTCCCGAAAAGATCCCACAGCGAGCCATTTTTCAGGAATTTGCTGGAGAAGGTTGCGAACGGTCCGAACAGCAACACTTTTTTGCCGTCCAGCACGCGTGTATCCAGATGCGGAACAGACATCGGTGGCGCACCAACGGAGGCCTTGCCGTAAACCTTGGCTTCGTGACGTTTAACAATTTCAGGGTTATCCGTCACCAGGAACTCGCCACCGACCGGGAAACCGCCGTAGCGTGCCGCTTCAGGAATACCGGATTTTTGCAGCAAGGTGAGCGATGCGCCGCCTGCGCCGATAAAGATAAAGCGCGTAGTCACGTTAATCTCGCGACCGCCTTTGGTGTGCGCGAACGTCACAGTCCAGGTTTTGTCGGCATTACGTTTGATATTTTTGACTTCATGGCCCAGATTGAGGCTGAAGTTGGGCTTCTTGCGCAGAGATTCCACCAGCTGCTGGGTAATCGCGCCGAAGTTGACGTCGGTGCCGCTCTCGATACGGGTTGCGGCAATCTTCTCGCCCGGCTTGCGCCCTTCGAGCACCAGCGGGATCCACTTTTCAATCTGTGCCGGGTCTTCCGAATATTCCATGCCGCGGAACAGGGTGCTGGTTTGCAGCGCCGCGTGGCGTTTACGCAGGAATTCGACGTTTTTCTCGCCCCACACAAAGCTCATGTGCGGCACGCTGGTAATAAAGGAGCGTGGTTCACCCAGCACGCCCTTCTCGACCTGCGAGGCCCAGAACTGACGTGAAATCTGGAAGGCTTCATTGATATCCACCGCTTTGGAGATATCGACCGAGCCATCGGCCTTTTCAGGGGTGTAGTTCATTTCTGCCAGCGCAGAGTGACCGGTACCGGCGTTATTCCATCCATTGGAACTTTCGTCGGCCACGCTATCCAGTCGTTCATACATATTAATCGACCAGTCAGGCTCCAGCTCCTGAAGATACGTGCCCAGGGTAGCGCTCATAATTCCGCCACCTATCAGGACAACATCAACGATTTTATTTTCCGCCGCTGCCGCGTGTTTGGACAGCGCCATCAGGCCCAAGCCTGAAGCACCGGATAGTCGATTTTTCATGGTTAACTTCTCACTGTTTAGCTAAAGCAGGTGAAAAACCCAACGTTCCTTGTTTCAAGGCGGCTTCATCTTTTAATACGGGGAGTATTGAAAAGCGGCCTGCGTTTTCCACACTAACCTAGTGGTTATTTTTAACAAAAAATACCAATCTACGTAACTAACATAACATTGTTGTCACTTACGCGATAATAAATTTAATAAATCAAATATTATGATAATGGCATAGTTATGAGAAAAAATTAACCAATTATTCACGCAAAACCTTGCCTAAAACAGCACAAAAGCTCGCAATAACTTGAATTGGAAGACGAAATAAATGAGGTAAAAGCGCTGAATAAATTACGTTCAACTGGGTAAAACGAGAATAACGATGTGCCTAAAAACCGCACAGAATGGTTAAGATACCGGAGTCTGTGACTCCGGTCAAAATTTATACTCTTTAAGACTCATTTTTGACGCATTTTCTACAGGAACATGCCGCCGGATGCCTCGATGCGCTGACCATTGGCCCATCCACTGTGTTCGCTTAACAACATGGCGATCATGCCGCCGATATCGTCCGGCATACCGACGCGGCCCAGTGCCGTATTTTTGGCAACGTACTGGTTAACCTGCACGTTGTCGCGTACGGTTCCGCCGCCAAAATCGGTTTCGATGGCACCCGGTGCCAAGATGTTGACGGCGATACCCCGCGCGCCCAGCTCTTTGGCCTGATATCGGGTCAAGACTTCCATCGCGCCTTTCATTGTCGAATAGGCCGCGTAGCCCGGCAGACAAAAACGCGTCAGGCCGGAGGAGACATTGAGAATGCGCCCGCCGTCGGCAATCAGCGGCAGCAGTTTTTGGGTCAGGAAAAACGGCGCCTTGAGATGAATATTCATCAGCAGGTCAAACTGCGCTTCCGTGGTATCGGCGAAAGAAGCATGAATACCTATCCCGGCATTGTTGACCAGAAAATTGAAATTATCGCGCTCCCAAATCTTCGCCAGAGTAGATCTCACATTTTCTACAAAACTGTCAAAAGTTTGGCTATTGGAGACATCGAGTTGCAAGGCGGCGGCCTTGGCACCGATATACTCGATTTCGCGCACCACCGTTTCGGCTTCGTGGTGCTGCGTGTTGTAAGTCAAAATGATATCAATACCTTGTTCTGCCAGCTTAAGTACGGCGTTTTTACCCAATCCACGGCTGCCGCCGGTCACTAATGCGATTTTATTGCTCATTTTCAGACTCCTGGGTTGCGCTGTTGTTTAATAAATAGCCTATTAGACGCAAGCAGAATGATAAATAGTCTAAAATGAGTTTCACTGTCTCCAAACCAGCAACAATCAAGCGCTTCAACGGGGAAAATGTGGATAAAATTCAATCAATGCAGGTTTTTGTTCGCGTTGCGGAGCTAAATAATTTTACACGTGCTGCCGAAAGTCTCGGGCTGCCGAAGGGCAGTGTTTCACGTCTTGTGCAGCAGCTTGAGGCCAGAATGTCCGCGCGACTGCTGCATCGTTCCACGCGAAGGGTGCAATTGACGCAGGATGGGCAGGTTTTTTACGAGCGATGCAAAGAACTGCTGGCCAATGTGGAGGAGCTGGAGTCGATGTTTCAATCCAATCCGACCACCATCAGCGGCAAACTGCGCGTCGATATGCCGCTCACGCTGGCAACGCAGCTGGTTCTGCCCCGCCTGAGCGAGTTTCTGAATCGCTATCCTGCGCTGGAAATCGAACTGAGCAGCAGCGATCATCGGGTTGACGTGGTGCGCGAGGGGTTCGACTGCGTCATCAGCATCGGACAGCTGAAAGATTCGGGGCTGGTAGCGCGTTCACTCGGCCAACTCAGCATGATCAACTGCGCCAGCCCCGGTTATCTTCAGCGCTACGGCACGCCCGACCATCCCGATCAGCTCACCCATCACGCAATGGTCAATTACGATCACACTCTGCGCAGCCGGGGTAACGAATTCGAATATCTCGAGGGCAAAGAGCTAAAACGTGCTAAAAGCGGCGGTGCCGTGACGGTAAATAGCACAGAAACCTATACCGTCGCCTGTTTGTCGGGTCTTGGCATTATCCAGGCACCCAGAATCGGCATGCAGCCTTATCTTGCGAGCGGCCAACTGGTGCCAATTCTTGTGCCTTTTTTACCGCCGCCCATGCCCGTTTCACTGGTTTATCCGCATCGCCGACACCTCTCCCGCCGCGTCAAAATCTTTATGGACTGGTTAGCAGAGATTATGCAAGCCTATATAGCATAAGCTTTTTATGGCATCACATTGCCTGTTTACGGGTCATCGAAGCAGATGATGACTATACTTGAAGTTTGGACATACATAACGATAAGGACTGAGGGGATTCATGCCGACATCCACGAAAGAACGACCGGCCAAACCGGACATCAACAAACCGTTGATTAACATCAAGACCGGCAACGAAACCGTGGACTCAACGGTGACGGGCATTTCTCGCACCGTTAGACGCGTGCAGGCCTGGCACTGGGTTGCACATCTACTGCGCGCCACCGAGCGTTTCAATGACCGGCTGGGCAGTCAGTTTGGCGCTGCCATTACCTATTTTTCGTTTCTGTCGCTTATTCCGATTCTCATGGTGTCATTTGCGGCCGTCGGTTTCGTGCTTGCCTCGAATCCCGATCTGCTGACCGAACTCATCAGCAAGATTGTGAATAGCATCAGCGATCCTAATCTGGCGAACACGTTGAAGAGCACGGTCAACACCGCCGTGCAGCAACGAACCGCCGTAGGGCTTTCGGGTCTGGTGATTGCGCTCTACTCCGGAATTAGCTGGATGGGCAATTTGCGCGAAGCTATCCGTGCACAGTCGCGCGACGTGTGGGAACGTAATCCGAAAGACGAAGAGAAAATCTACAAGCGCTATCTGCGCGATTTTATCTCGCTGATTGGTCTGGTGCTGGCGCTGATTATCACGTTGTCATTGACCTCGATCGCAGGTTCGGCGCAGGAAACCATTGTCGATGCTCTGGGGTTAAGCCATCTTGAATGGCTGCGTCCGGCGATGACCATCATTACCCTTGCGATTTCCGTTGCTGCCAACTATCTGTTGTTCTTGTGGATTTTCTGGATTCTGCCGCGCCACAAGCCACGTAGGAAGGCGCTGTTCCGCGGTACGCTCATTGCGGCTATTGGTTTTGAGGTTATCAAATTCATTATGACCATGATGCTGCCACGTCTGGCCAGTTCGCCTTCCGGCGCGGCCTTTGGTTCTGTCATCGGGCTGATGGCCTTCTTCTATTTCTTTGCGCGACTCACCCTGTTCTGCGCCGCCTGGATTGCCACGGCACGCTACAGCGATGACCCGCCAATCGATGAAGGCAACGATGTCGCCAAGGCGTAAGCCATCCCTTCATGCCAGTGAGCGCCCGCTTGCTGGCATTTAACTCTAAAAATAAGCCCTTAAAGCAGCGTTTAATTCTGATTTATGCGCTCCCGCCTTGCCAAACCTAGAACAACTCACTACCCCGCTCACTTTTCTTTCACTCTTTTACAGAATGTTACTCTGAAAATAAATCATTCGACAAACTTATGACTGCCTATACCCGCTGTTTATGGGTGAATCTCCCAATTCAGCCGAATTGCCTGATTTTGGGGCGTCGGGGCGTGTTGAAACTGCCCATGGCAGTGCTTAAGATGATTTTTTTAAACAAATCAATTTACATAAAAAACCAATAAGAAACACTTATGCAAGCCACCATCACCCCAGAACTCGAGGCCGACGCGGAACTCGTCAGCCAAAATTCTCGCGGCAAAGTTATCATCGCTTCCCTGATCGGTACCGCCATCGAGTTTTTTGATTTTTATATCTATGCGACGGCGGCAGTCATTGTCTTCCCGCACATTTTCTTCCCACAGGGCGATCCTACTGCGGCCACGCTACAGTCTCTGGCGACCTTCGCCATTGCCTTTATCGCGCGCCCTATCGGCTCCGCACTCTTTGGTCACTTTGGTGACCGCGTAGGCCGCAAGGTGACCCTGGTCGCCTCGCTACTCACGATGGGGATTTCCACTGTCGTTATCGGCCTGCTGCCGACCTACAATACTATCGGCGTATTTGCTCCGCTGCTGCTGGCGCTTGCCCGATTCGGTCAGGGCCTCGGCCTCGGCGGCGAATGGGGCGGTGCCGCGTTGCTCGCCACAGAAAATGCCCCGCCGAAAAAGCGTGCGCTGTACGGCTCTTTCCCGCAGTTGGGTGCGCCCATTGGTTTCTTCTTTGCCAACGGCATGTTCCTGCTGCTCTCGTGGTTGCTGACTGAACAGCAGTTTATCGACTGGGGCTGGCGTGTGCCTTTCCTTCTCTCTGCCGTTCTGGTACTGATTGGTCTGTACGTTCGCGTTTCCCTGCATGAAACGCCGGTGTTCGCCAAAGTGGCCAAAGCCGGAAAACAGGTTAAGGTGCCGATTGCTACGCTGTTCAGCAAACATTTGAAGCCAACCCTGCTGGGTACCTTCATTATGGTGGCCACCTACACGCTGTTCTACATCATGACCGTTTACTCGCTTGGCTACGGCACCACGGCCAAACCTGTCGGCCTGGGCATTGCGCGTAATGATTTCCTGTTGATGCTGATGATTGGCGTGATCGGATTTGGTGTGATGGTGCCGATTGCCGGTCAGTTGGCAGACAAGTTTGGTCGTCGCAAGACCATGATCTGCATTACGCTGCTGATAATTCTGTTTGCCCTGACGTTCCCGTCAGTCATCAGCGGCGGGTCAATCACGGCGGTAATGATTTTCCTGCTGTGCGGCTTTAGCGTCATGGGCCTGACTTTTGGTCCGATGGGCGCATTGCTGCCGGAGCTGTTCCCGACGGAAGTTCGCTATACCGGCGCGTCATTCTCCTATAATGTGTCTTCAATATTAGGGGCTTCCGTTGCGCCTTATATTGCAACCTGGCTGGCAACCCACTACGGGCTGTTTTATGTCGGCGTTTATCTGGCGTCTATGGCAACACTCACCCTGATTGCCCTGTTGTTGACAAAGGAAACTCGCAACCAGTCACTCTGATTATTAGGCCGGGCATCGTGCAACACGGTGCCCGGCTCGATACAAAAGGATACTTGTATGCGCTTCAAGCCTCGCTATCTTTTCTCGTTGATTCCTGTTTTGCTCATTCTTGTCGCTCTCGGCTATTACTTTCTCCGCCCCACCGCCAATCCCAACGTGTTGTGGAATTTTGTGAGTCAGCAGTGCGTGCCTAATCAGCAGCAGCATGGTCGCCCCGATCCCTGTATCGAAGTGAACGAGAAAAGTGGTTTTGTGGTGTTTAAGGACATGAACGGGCCGCTGCAATATTTGCTGATGCCTACGGCGCGCGTAACCGGTGTCGAAAGCCCGTTGCTGCTTGAAACCAGTACGCCAAACTACTTTGAGCAAGCCTGGCAGGCGCGGCATTTCATGGCCGATAAATACGGCAGGCCTATCGATGACAGCAACATTTCACTGGCGATCAACTCCGAATATGGTCGTAGCCAGAACCAGTTCCATATCCATATTTCCTGTTTGCTGCCCGACGTAAAAACCCAGCTGGGTGAAGAAGCCGGAGACATCGGTTATCGCTGGCAACCGCTGCCGACTCGTCTGAAAGGCCACACGTACCTGGCGCGCAAGGTTTCCCCGGCTGAACTGGGTGAAAAAGGCGCGTTCCGGTTATTGGCGGAAGGACTGCCGGAAGCCCGCGAGAACATGGGGCACTTCGGCATGGCGATGGTGAGTCTGAAAAGCGGGGATTTCCTGTTGCTGGCAAGCCAGAGCAATCTGTTGCTGTTTAATTTTGCCTCGACGGAAGAGATTCAGGACCACAACTGCGCAGTCCTGAATCCGCCTCCCCATTAAGCATCGGGCTAAAGGTATTCTCTCCGAAGGCCGGTTATTTACCGGCCTTCATTTTTTGCAAGATAGCGCCACACTGGTTGGAGTCGTTGTCGCTCGGGGAGATCAACGCCAGCAACGCCGCGGCCGGTGCCACAATCGCGCCCAGCGCCACGGCGGCGGCCCCGCGAGCAATCAGTGGACCCGGTTTAACACCTGCATCAGGATTTTTAAAGGTTCCGCGCACGTAAAGCGGTGAGCGCAACGTCAATACGCGAAGCCCTTTGCTCTCAGGATCGATGGAGAGATCCAGTCGTTCATTGGCAAAGTTGGTGGTACCGCTTACGTTGATGACGGCGTTTTCGGTGTCGAACACCAGCAGGCTGGGCCGCGCCAGACCGCTCCTGATATTGACATCTGCCGCCGCACAGTTGATGGCAACTTCGTCATCGCCAAACAGGCGAGTCACCACGTAGTTACCCACGTTAAGCCCCGCGATTTCCATTAATCCCCGACTGATTACCCCATCGTTAATCAGCAGTTTCATCTCGCCATTACTGGTGCCGAGCAGCGCCGCCACCGAGTTGCCGGTGCCTGTCAGCTTGGCGTCCCCATTAAGCTGGCCCAGACTTTTCTTCATCGACTGCACGTTGGGCACCAGTTGCTTGAGCTGCAAACCCCGTGCGTGCATATCGACACGCCCCTGCATCGGTGATTTATCGCCTTCCAGCCTGACCGTTGAATTCAGGTTTCCGCCCGCCACACCGAAACGCAGCGGATCCAGCAGCAAATCGCCGTCTTTCAGTTTCAGATGAGTATTCAGATTGCTTATCGGCAGCGATTCTCCGTGCTCGATGCGTTTGGCGGTGAATTTCACATCGGCATCCATCACCCGCCAGCTTTTGGTATCGAACTTCTCGACCGGCAGCACTTTATTCGAAGGTTGGCGTGTGGTTTCGCCGCGCTTGGCCTTGTCGCTGTTGGAATCGGCCCCGATAAGCGGTGCCAGGTCGGCAAACCGCAGCTGGTTGGAGGTCAGTGACCCTTCAAGATCGGGACGCGGTTTGCTGGCGGTATAGGTCAGCGAGCCGTGAATATCGCTGCTGCCGATTTCGCCGTTGAAATTCTCGTAACGGAATTTCGCGCCCTTTGCATTATGCAGATTGGCAATGAGATGCCCGTCGGTTTCATAAGGGGGAGTCTGTGGCAGCAGAACGCCCGTCAGCCCGTAAAGGTCGGACAACGTTTGCCCCGAGAATTTCAGACGCAGATCCAGCTCACCCAGGTTCATGGGGTCGGTCAGCGTGCCTGCCACCACGACCCGTGTATCGCCCGAACGAACGTCGGCCTGTAGCGGGAATCGCGCATTGGGGTCCTGCAACGCCAGCATGCCGCCGATTTTGCCATTACCTGAAAGCGCCTCGCCCTTGTACTTGCCATCCACCTTCCAGCCGAAGACGTAATCCGGCGTGTAATGTTTGTCATCGTCCTTGCCGTCTTTCTCCGCTTTCTTGCCGGTGACTTCGGTAAATGGCAGAGGTTTGCCCAAGGGGTCGATAACGGCACGGAAATCGGCCTTTAGGGTGGCGTCCTTGAAATCTATCTGACCGCGGTCAAAGACGATATCGTTCATTTTGAACGACCATGCCGAAGGAGGCTGATTGGGATCTTTGTTGTCGCTATTGGCGAGATTGAAGGTCCAGTTATTTTTGCCGTCGGCAAGGCGAATCAGGGAGGCATCGGGCTTTTTCAGCCAGATACGCGGGATAAGCACTTCTTTATTCAGCAGCGCCAGAGGCGCAAGGCTGGCATCGACGCGCTCAAGATGCACCATTGGCGTGTCGCTTGGTACATAGGGTGGATTACCAAGCACAATGTCTTCGGCGTGAATATGCGGCCACGGCACCCACGCGCGCCATCCGCCCTCGTCACGCTGACGCGACCAGTCGACACCCAGGTCGCCCTGAATGGCAAAGGGCCGGTTTAATTCGGCGGTTACTTTCTTGTTGATGGTGGGCTTGAGTCGGTTCCAGTCGAACAACGCTATAAAGATAACGATAGCAACGACCAGAATAACCACTATCCCACCCGTCCAGCTCAGCGCTTTTCCAGTGCGTGTCATAGACTTGTTCCTGTCAGACAATTGTTTGATATGTTTAATTAAAGATAGTTGAGTTTGGCCCCCCTGCATAACCGGTTAGCCAGAGAAGCATGTCGGGGCGTAAAAAACGACAGAAAAATGCATAAAATACGAGGCATCTCGGAAAAAAATAAAACGTCGTTTTAATACTATTGACTGAAATTGCCCGAGCGAAGAGACTGGTTACCTCTTACCCAATTCAACTAATCGCTGGGGCCGTAAAATGACTACCAAAAATATCGCCGTCATTGGTGAGTGCATGATTGAACTCTCGCAGAAAGGCGAATCGATAAATCGCGGCTTCGGCGGCGATACCCTTAATACGGCGGTCTATATCGCGCGTCAGGTGGATGTACGGGATCTTAAAGTGCATTACGTTACTGCACTTGGCACAGACAGTTTCAGCGCCGAAATGCTTGCTGCCTGGCAGCGCGAAGGGGTAGAAACAGACCTGGTTCAACGCCTCGAGAATAAATTGCCCGGCCTGTATGTTATTGAAACCGACGCCAGCGGAGAAAGAACCTTCTATTACTGGCGCAATGACGCGGCGGCAAAATATTGGCTTAATGGCCCCAATGCAACAGCCCTTTGCCAGCAACTGGCCGAATTCGACTATCTGTATCTAAGTGGCATCAGCCTCGCCATCCTCAGTGAAGAAAACCGTGAGCGCCTTATGTCGCTGCTGCAAGATTGTCGTGCACGGGGCGGCAAGGTCATTTTCGACAACAACTATCGCCCGCGTCTTTGGGAAAGTATTGAACAGGCAAGGCACGCCTACCAATCCATGCTTGCCTGCACCGATATCGCCTTCCTTACTCTCGACGATGAAGACCTACTGTGGGGCGCACAACCCTATCAGGACGTCATTGCCCGCACTCAGGCGCTGGGCGTTGGTGAAGTGGTTATCAAACGCGGAGCGGACAGCTGTATCGTTTCCAATGCCCAGGGCGAGCATGATGTTCCAGCCGTACAGCTGGATAAAGACAAGGTCATTGATACGACCGCCGCCGGTGACTCGTTCAGCGCGGGTTATCTGGCAAAACGTTTGTGCGGCGCCAGCGAAATCGACGCTGCACGGCGTGGGCATTTAACCGCCAGCACGGTCATTCAATATCGTGGCGCAATCATTCCTCTTGAGGCGATGTCTTCATGTCTGCATGCGCCTGCCTGATTGAATAAGCCGTGTAGCTCTAATTTAGCCCACGTCGACAGTAAACGAAGGCATCGGCGTATTACTTTCAACCGCGCTCAGGAATGCCTGCGCGGTGTTCATCGCCTCGGCAATAGTGACGTCCATATCCAGATAACGATACGTGCCTAACCTCCCGACAAAAGTGATGTTAGGTTCTTCTTTTGCAAGAGAAACGTACTGTTGCAACTGCGACATTTCCCCGACGAGTCGAATGGGATAATAGGGAATGTCATTGTCGCCGCAGAGACGGCTATATTCTTTATAACACACCGTTGCAGCATGATTTTCCCACGGCGAAAAATATTTATGCTCGGTAATTCGAGTATAAGGCACGGAAGTTTCACAATAATTCATGACCGCCGTACCTTGATAATCTCCCTGCTGGCTAAACTCTTCGAAATCAAGGGTTCGATAAGCCAAATGACCATATTTAAAATCAAAATAGGCATCCAGAGGGCCGCTGTAAAATATATGCGCGTAGCGATCGGCGGTATTTTTATCGAAAGGTGTATCGAGCATGACGGTAATATTGTCATGGTCAAGAATACTGGCGACTAAAGGGGTATAACCTTCTTCGGGCATTCCCTGATACTTATGATTGAAATAATTATCGTCGTAATTAAAACGAACGGGCAAACGCTTGAGAATGGATGCCGGAAGTTCAGTAGGATCCAGCCCCCATTGCTTGATGGTGTAGCCTTTAAAGAAGGCTTCATACAGCTCTTTACCAACAAAACGAAGAGCCTGTTCCTCAAAGGAGGCAGGCTCGGTGATGGTGTGGTCGCCCTTGCTGTCAATGAGTGCCCGGGCTTCATCCGGTGAACAGGTAGTGTTGAAAAATTGATTAATCGTATGCAAGTTTATCGGCAGCGAAAAGACTTGCCCATTTACCGTTGCTTTAACACGATTGATGTAAGGCATCATTTTGGTATGACGATTTACAAAATTCCATACCTTTTCGTTATCGGTATGAAATATATGAGGGCCATAGGTATGAACTAATACATCGGTTTCTTTATGGCGGGCAGAATAACAATTACCCGCAATATGTTTTCGCGAATCGATAAGGGTAACTTTATAGTTTTCTTCAGCGAGCAGACGACCTATTACGGCTCCGGAGAATCCGGCACCGACAATCAGAATTTTTTTATTCATATCAACCCTCGTCATTATTTAATGAGCTTAGTCGATTATTGGAAAAACTCCCTGCCGGGGTCTGTAAAGAGGGGCAATAAAAGGAATAACGCTGCCGATGTGAAACCGGCACCGCGTGACTGCGGTGCCGATAAGGGATGGCTTGCTACTGCGCCGTTGCCGGTGTGGTCGGCGCAGGCGCGTTGGAGGCTTGGGCTCCCTCGCTGTTTTGCGCCTCTGCCGGTGTCGCAACGGGAACCACGATGGCGTCGAAGGTGTCCTGCAACGTCTTCACGCTCAGCTCTTCTTCGCCTTTCGGCTGGGCCAGCAACATGGAAGGCGCATGGGACAACTGCTGTTTCAGTTCCTGATTAAAGTCGGGCAGAGTCAGGGTCGACAAGAACGTCTGGCGCAGCTTTTGGTACTGTTCCGGCGCGATGTCGACCACAGCATTCTGCTGGGAACGTAGACGCTGACTCATCAGCACGCCCGTATCGGTACGCGCATAGGTGGCAAATAACTGCCCCAGCTGGTCTTTCTTCTGCGCCACCAGCGTGTCGAATTCGGCTTGAGACAACCCGTTTTCACGTACTTTTTGCAACTCGTTGGCAAGACGTTTCAGCATGGGTTGAATAGCTTCACGGGGGGCCTCCATGCGAATGGCGCACTGCGCATGCTGGTACTGAACGCGGCAGTCAAAGCCGAGCGCCGGTTGCACCGATCCGCCCTCTTTGCTCTGCTTTTCTTCGGCGGGTGTTTTCAGTGCCTGCTGCAAATGCTGGAACAAGGCTTCGCGAGCCAGGTCACTGCGCCAGTAAGTATTCAGCGCCGGGGAATCCTGAATCGGCTGCCACGGCATGCTCCACATCAGTGAAAGCCGGTCCTGCGTGATGGAAGGGTCGACGGTTGCCATGGCTCTGGCGGGCACATCGGACAGCGTAGGCATTGTCTGCGGCGTCTGACGACTGCCCTTCAATGTAGAGAAGGCACGGTTGATCTGCTCGGCCATGGCGCGGCTGTCGACATTGCCGACAACATAGAGTGTCATGGCGTCGGGCGTATACCACTGATGATAAAATCTGGCCAGATCGGCAGGTTTCGCGACCTTGGCCGGCATGGCGCCCGGGCTATGTCCTACCAGCGTCGAGCCATTGATGCGATAGCGCCACCACACGTCGGAGGCGTCGGCTGGAACGGCATCGATAGGGTCTTGCGGTGCCTGATAAGCCGCATGCACGGACTCGGGGGTGATCACCATTTTGCCGGTGGTGTCGACCAACCAGCTCAGCGCGCTTTTAACGAGATCCGGACGGCCATTCGGCAGGCTCAGGTTATACGAGGTAAATTCATAGGAGGTAATGGCCGGTGCGATGGGCCGCTGGTTATCGATAGCCTGCTGCCAGAAGGATTGAAGCTGGGCAGTGGTAAAACCTTCACTGCGAATGAGTGCCAGGCGCGGTAAAAAGTGCGCGAAGCCTTGCTGCTGCGGATTTTCTGCCAGGGATCCGGTACGAACCAGTAATCTGAGTTCGATGCGATCGCTGGGACGCTGCGGCGTAGTCAGTAATTGCCAGGTGAAGCCGTTGTCCAGTTTGCCCTGCTGCCAGGCTGGATCGGGTTGTAGTGCTTCAGCCTGCACGTTGCCGTAGGACGACGCCAACAACAACCCACCAAGGAGTAAGCGAATTCTGGTGCCCTGCATGTGAACCCCTACATAATAACTCTACCCGCAGTGTTTGAATGCGCTTCTTTGGCGACTCAACATGACCGGGGTAATCCAATTTTCAATAATTAAATCTTGCTCTTACCTTAATCCTAAGGCGGCAAGCTCGAATGCAAAAAACGAAAACGGCAAGAGTAGCACTGTGTTAGACATCACTACTCTGCATAAGTCGCGCACGACCATGAAAATATTCTGATGTCTGACAAACTGCATCACTCAAGGGTGTTCGAGATTCAAAAGGAGAATAAATAGCAGGTTATTATGAAGAAAATCGACCGGTTACATCAAGCAACCGGTCGATTTAAACAGAAATTAGCGCTGAAAGAGGCCGTTTTGAATAAAAACTCCCGCCTCCAGCGGCTAGATTCGGGGGATATTTATTACGCGGCCTTGTCGGCGGCTAATGATTTTTTACCGGACAACGTGTCATGCAGCTGTTTTTCATCCAGCTGATCGACCCATTTCGCGACGACAACCGTTGCCACTCCGTTACCGATCAGGTTGGTCAGCGCACGCGCTTCAGACATGAATCGGTCGATGCCCAGAATCAGCGCCAAACCGGCAACCGGCAGATGACCTACCGCCGAAAGCGTCGCCGCCAGCACGATAAAGCCGCTGCCTGTCACACCCGCCGCGCCTTTGGAAGAGAGCAGCAATACCACAAGCAGGGTAATCTGGTGCCAGATATCCATATGGGTATTGGTGGCCTGGGCAATAAACACCGCCGCCATCGTCAGGTAGATTGAGGTGCCGTCGAGGTTAAACGAGTAACCGGTTGGAATCACCAGCCCTACCACGGATTTCTTGCAGCCCAGTTTTTCCATCTTGTCGAGCATACGCGGCAGCGCAGATTCGGAAGAAGAGGTTCCCAGCACAATCAGCAGCTCTTCCTTGATGTAGTTGATGAACTTGAAAATATTGAAACCAGTGAAACGGGCAATCAGTCCGAGCACGACAATCACGAACAGTACACACGTCAGGTAGAAGCAGAGGATCAGCTGACCCAGCTGTACCAGCGACCCAACGCCGTATTTACCGATGGTGAACGCCATGGCGCCGAAAGCACCCAGCGGGGCAAGACGCATGATCATGTTGATGATGCCGAAGATAACTCTCGAGAAACTGTCGATAAAGTTAAACATCAGCTGACCTTTATCGCCCAGGCGATGCAAGGCGAAACCAAACAGAATCGCGAACAGCAATACCTGAAGAATGTTACCGCTGGCAAAGGCACCAATTACGCTGCCGGGAATGATATCCAGCAGGAAAGGAATAATGCCCTGTGACTGCGCCTGCTCGGCATAAACGGCGACCGCCTTGGCATCCAGCGCCGCAGGATCGACGTTCATCCCCGCACCCGGCTGCACGATATTGACGATAATCAGACCGAGAATCAGCGAGATAGTACTCACGATTTCAAAATACAGCAGCGCAATCGCACCTGTGCGACCCACTGCCTTCATGCTTTCCATCCCTGCAATACCGGTAACTACCGTACAGAAAATCACCGGAGCAATAATCATTTTGATCAGTTTGACAAAGCCATCACCCAGCGGCTTCATTTGCGCACCCAGTTCTGGATAAAAGTGTCCCAGCAACACACCGAGGGTGATTGCAGTCAACACTTGGAAATAGAGACTCTTGAATATTGTTTTTTTCATTTAACGGCCATCCTGTAGTGAAAGTATCCCCTCAGATTTCAATGTGCTGGAACGAAACATGAGAGCAATCCAAGGGAACATCGCCATACATATACAGCAGTCGGGCGAATAGCGACAGCCGGAAAATAACACCGACATAACAGGATGGAAATATATTGTTTCGTTTGGCAAACATTGTTGTTAGAAAAGTTGAACTGAAAGGATTCAGCTAAAAAATTTAACAAATTTTAATATTAAGTCAAGCCAGTGTTGGAGCGGGTTTGCGAGGAGTTAAGCGTTAATATTCCAAAGTTTCATTTAAGAGAAATTTTGTTTCAAAATCGCTCTGCGAAAGCGGGGGTGAAAACAGGAATCCCTGTCCGAAATTTATACGATTGGTCAATAACCAGTCACGCTGCGCCGCCGTTTCGACACCTTCGGCCTTGAGCTGAATATTCATGGCGCGGGCTATCGACGCCACAATGCTGGCCATCGCATCATCTTCGGGTAGAGTGGCAACAAACAGACGGTCAATTTTCAGGGCATCAATCGGCAGATTGCGCAGGCGATCGAGGTATTCAAGACCCGAATACCCCAGGCCGAAATCGTCCAGTTCGACCGAAATACCAAGTTGGCGAAGTTCACCCAGCACGTTGAGCGCCAGTTCCCAGTTCTCGATACGCGCCGTTTCGGTCATTTCCAGCACCAGCTGGGCATGATTTATCTGATACCGGCTCAACAGGCTACGCAGTTCCGGCAGGAAGTTTGCCTGCTGGATTTGCACGCCCGAAAGATTCATCGACAACGGCAGATGAATGCCGCGAAGCCGCCAGTCCGCCAGAATATGACAGCCCAGTTCCAGCATCTTGTAGCCGAGTTGCGCCATTACGCCAATCTCTTCGGCCACCACGATGAAGTCGCTTTCCAGCCCATAACTGCCGTCGCACAGTTTGCGGCGCAAGAAAGCTTCGGCCCCCACCACTTCACCGGTCGCCATATTCAGCTGCGGTTGAATAAACAGGGTGAAATCGTCTTTCTCCATGGCATGAAGGATTTCGTTATCCTGCTGCATTCGGCGCTGAATTTTGGCCGTCAGGCCCGGTTCAAAGAACAGAATCTGGTTTTTACCCTGCTGCTGGGCGGAAAGCCGCGCCGTTCGGGCATGGCTTAAGAGCTGATGCGCGCTGACGGCCCGCTCTGCGCAATATTGGGCAATGCCGATACTGCCGGTCGGATGCAACGCCATTTCGGTTTCACCGCTCGATTGCGGCGTATTGATGCGCGTCAGCAACTGCTTCGCCAGCCGCATCGCCATAAATGGCCGTTCGATTTCGCTCACCAGCAAGGCATATTCGTTGTAGCCAAGGCGCGCCAGCAGGCTCTGCTCCGGCAATGCCTTGAGTAAAGCAGAAATAACGGGGCAGCACGCCGTCTCGCCTTCACCCAGATTATCGATGCCGATGAGCATGATATGGAAATCTTTTTGCGCCAGTGCACCGTGCATGCGCTGCTCGAGACGGGTAATAAACTGCGCCTCGTTCGGAAACTGGCTGGAGCTTTGCTGCATCGCCTTCAGCGCCTTGTCGAGCAGTTGCTGATTGCGGTTGTAACTGCGGATCAGCATCCCGAGTTCATCATCCTGATGACGCGGTCTTGCGGCCAGCTGATGATAGTGCACCTCGCTTTCAGGCAGCGATTCAAGTTCGCGGGCGATGGAGCGCAACGGTTTGACAATTAGCCGATTAATGCACCAGCTAATTGAAATGGAAAGGATAAGCGCCAGCAGAAGATAGGTCGTCAGCATCGTCGACAGAGCGCTGACGAAAAACTGGAACATGCGATAAGGGTCGGCTTGCAGCACCAGATACGCCAGCGGCCGGGCGGTATCCTGAGTTGTCGCCGGAGAATACAGCGGCACGGTGACTTTAATCGGCAGGTCGAAACCTTTCATTACCCATTCCGGAACCGGACGCCCCTCCGGAAAATGAGTACGCAAGGTCGGGATCTGATTGGGCAATACAAGGTCTGCGCGGTTTAGAATGCCGACCGGTCTTAGCGTATTGAGAATATGCTGCGTTTCTTCAAGATTGACGTCGAGTACCGCCTGAGACAGCGGTCTGGCAACGGAATGTCCGATATTCTCGAGTTGCTGGGCATAGTCTTCCCGCCTCTGTTCAACGAAGTGAAAAAGTTGGATGGCGATAAAAAAGCAGATTGTCACCAGCGCCACACCGGACACGGCCGCCATCTGTTTAATCGTTAATGAACGCCTAACCCGCAACATATCTCTCCAATGAAGTATCCCTGCAATCCTGTCTGAACGCATAATAGCAGGTAGCGAGCATAGGCGCAGTAACCCTGTTAAGTCTGCTTAACGAAGCGATTGACGGAGATTTATCGGGATTAGCGACTAAAAAGCGCTTAAAAGGAGAGAAAATGCCGGTCGATTCAGCGACCGGCAGCGGGATGTGCGGCAAATCAGGCGTGAGTGTCGGATTTTTCCTGTTCGTCCTGATCGACGGCAAAACAGGCCACAAGTTGATCGCCATACCGTTTCAGCTGAGGCTGAACCTGGGTACATTTGACAAAGGCCCGGCGGCAGCGCGCATTGAACGCACAGCCCACCGGCGGATTCAGCGGACTTGGCAGCTCGCCGGTCAGCTTGATACGTTCGCGACGATCGTGCGGATTAAGGCGCGGCGTAGCCGATAACAGCGCCTGGGTATAAGGATGCCGTGGATTGTTGAACACCGCCTCTTTCGAGCCCTTCTCCACACAGCGACCCAGATACATAACCATCACCTCATCGGCGATATGCTCGACCACCGACAGATCGTGCGAAATGAAGACATAAGACAGGCCGAGGTCCTGCTGCAAATCCATCATCAGGTTCAATACCTGCGCGCGCACCGAGACGTCCAGCGCAGACACGGGTTCATCGGCTATCACTACATCCGGATCCAGCATCAAGCCTCGGGCAATCGCGATACGCTGGCGCTGACCGCCGGAAAACATATGCGGATAACGGTCATAGTGTTCGGTTTTAAGCCCGACCTTTGCCATCATCGCCAGCGCCTTTTCACGACGCTCGGCGCTGCTCAACTTGGTATTGATAAGCAGCGGCTCTTCGAGAATCTGCCCCACCTTTTTACGCGGATTCAGGGAACCGTACGGGTTCTGAAACACTATCTGGATCTTCTGCCGACGCAGCTTTTCGGCGGTCACATCGGGTTTGAGTAGATCTTGTCCCTGATAGTAGAGTTCGCCGTGGCTCGGCACTTCAATCATGGTCAGCAGACGGCCCAGCGTTGATTTGCCGCAGCCAGACTCCCCGACCACCGCCAGCGTCTTGCCGCGTTCAAGCTCGAAAGACACGCCGTCGAGCGCCTTGACCGTACGCTCGGGCTTGAACAATCCGCCTTTTACCGCGTAGTGTTTTTTCAGGTCGATAGCCTTGAGCAGCGGCTGTTTTCCTGTGGTGCTATCCGGTTCAATCGTGTTAACCCGGTCAACAGTGTGATTAAGCGTCATAGGTTGGTCTCCCGGCATCATCCAG
>Ga0308159_1001958_pt1 | contig 25803 bp, 23 predicted proteins | sample PhyCR1_FD_201040 | JGI IMG/M metagenome (GOLD analysis project Ga0308159, IMG submission 201040) | Phyllosphere microbial communities from UC Gill Tract Community Farm, Albany, California, United States - DLSLC.R1 | ecosystem: Host-associated > Plants > Phyllosphere > Unclassified | place: USA...
CGAGAGCTCCGGCGTGGCCGCCCGTCCGATCCAGGACATGGATGCCTACATCGAGAAGCTGGAACAGTTCGTCTACCACAGCGGCACCTTCATGCGCCCGATCTTCCAGGTCGCCAAGAAGGCCGCCGAAGCCAACAAGCGCATCGTCTACGCCGAAGGTGAAGAAGAGCGCGTGCTGCGCGCGGTGCAGGTGATCGTCGATGAAAACCTGGCCAAGCCCATCCTGGTGGGCCGTCCGGAAGTGCTGGAACAGCGCATCAAGAAGTTCGGCCTGCGCCTGCGCCCCGGCACCGACTTCGAGGTCATCAACCCCAACTTCGACAACCGCTACCGCGACTACTGGCAGAGTTTCCTGGAGATGTCCCGTCGCAAGGGCGTCACCGAGCAGTACGCCAAGCTGGAAATGCGTCGCCGCCACACCCTGATCGGCTCCATGGCGATCCACAAGGGCGATGCCGACGGCATGATCTGCGGCACCTACGGCACCACCCAGTTGCACCTGCACTACATCGACCAGGTCCTGGGCAAGCGCGAAGGCGTCAATGTCTATGCCGCGATGAATGCGGTGATCCTGCCCAATCGCCAGTTGGTGATGGTGGACACCCACGTCAACGAAAATCCCAACGCCCGCGAGCTGGCCGAGATCACCATGCTGGCCGCCGAGGAAATGCGTCGCTTCGGCCTGCACCCGCGTGCAGCCCTGCTGTCGCACTCGAACTTCGGTTCCAGCAACAGCGAATCGGCCCGCAAGATGCGCGAAGCACTGGGCATCCTGCGCGAGATCGCACCGGACCTGGAAGTGGATGGCGAAATGCACGGCGACACCGCGCTCGAATCCAAGCTGCTGCATGCAGTGATTCCGGATTCGCCGTTGAAGGGTGACGCCAACCTGCTGGTCATGCCCAACATCGATGCCGCCAACATCGCCTACAACCTGCTCAAGACCGCATCGGGCAACGGTGTGGCGATCGGCCCCATCCTGCTGGGTTGTGCCAAGCCGGTGCACATCCTGACGCCGTCGGCCACCGTGCGCCGCATCATCAACATGACCGCCCTGTGCGTCATGGATGCGCTGTCGGAGCGTTGATGGTCCGCTGATGGCGCATTGATTCAAGCGCAAGACCGCGAAAGCGGCGCATGTCGAACAGACATGCGCCGTTTTTTTTCGTCCCATCCAGCGGGGTGGTCAGGATGGATTCCCGGACATGCGGCGCGGCAGCATTCCGGGAATCCGCCCGGACTTCTGCACGTTTTTCCCTGATCCAGAAATAAAAATGCAATTAAATCAATGACTTACGTATTTTGGGGGTCTTGCCTGGTTCTTGGCACGAAGTCTGCAATAAGAGCCACAAAACAAAAGCAAAAACGGAGACAGACCTCTGATGCGGGCCAGCATCGTCTACACCCTGACGGCTGCTTGCGTCGCTCTCCTGATTGCCTTGTTCCGGTTCCACCAAAAGCAAGATGACCCGCCGCACGACCGACGCGCCAGCGCCGGGAAGGAGCGGCCCACACAGGAGATATCCATGAGCGACAACGTCAAACTGAGCGCGGCAGAGTACCGCAAGCGCATCTTCGCCATCCTCGGCGCATCCTCGGGCAACCTGGTCGAATGGTTCGACTTCTATGTCTATTCCTTCTGCGCGATCTACTTCGCCCCGGCCTTCTTCCCCAAGGGCGACGCCACCAGCCAGTTGCTCAACACGGCAGGCGTGTTCGCCGCCGGCTTTCTGATGCGCCCCATCGGCGGCTGGCTGTTCGGCCGCATCGCCGACAAGCATGGCCGCAAGACTTCCATGCTGATCTCGGTGCTGATGATGTGCGGCGGCTCGCTGGCCGTGGCAGTGATGCCGACCTACGCCACCATTGGCGCCTGGGCCCCGGCCCTGCTGCTGCTGGCCCGCCTGTTCCAGGGCCTATCGGTGGGCGGTGAGTACGGCACCTCGGCCACCTACATGAGTGAAGTGGCGCCCAATGGTCGTCGCGGCTTCTTCGCCTCCTTCCAGTACGTGACCCTGATCGGCGGCCAGTTGCTGGCCGTGCTGGTGCTGTTCGGCATGCAGCAATGGCTCACCAAGGCCGAGCTGATGGCCTGGGGCTGGCGCGTTCCCTTCGTGCTGGGCGCGGTCGGTGCGCTGGTGGCGATGTACCTGCGCAGCTCGCTGGCCGAGACCTCGTCGGCCGGTGCACGCAAGAAGAAGGACGCCGGCACCCTGAAGGGCTTGCTGCAGCACAAGCGCGCCTTCCTGAACGTGGTCGGCTTCACCGCCGGTGGTTCGCTGATGTTCTACACCTTCACCACCTACATGCAGAAGTACCTGGTCAACACCGCTGGCATGGACCCCAAGGTCGCCAATGGCGTCATGACCGGCGCGCTGTTCGTCTACATGATCCTGCAACCGATCTTCGGCGCCATCTCGGACAAGATCGGCCGTCGCAATTCCATGCTCTGCTTCGCCTTCTTCGGCATGATCGGCACCTTCCCCATCCTGCACTTCCTGAAGGACGTGAGCAGCCCGGGCGTGGCCATGGCGCTGGCCATCCTGGCCCTGACCATCGTCAGCTTCTACACCTCCATCAGCGGCCTGATCAAGGCCGAGATGTTCCCGCCCGAAGTGCGCGCCCTGGGCGTGGGCTTGTCCTATGCGGTGGGTAACGCCATCTTCGGCGGTTCGGCCGAGTTCGTGGCGCTGTCGCTGAAGTCGGCTGGCGTGGAATCGGCCTTCTACTGGTATGTCAGCGCCCTGTGCCTGGTGGCCCTGATCATCAGCCTGCGCATGCCCGACCCGCAACGCCATGGCCACCTCAAGGGTGATGTCGCCATGAACCCGGACGAGCAGGACACCGCCGAGCCCGGCAAGCTGCACAAGCCGGCCTGATTGGTGTAACGCCAGCATCAGCGCAGGTTCAGCGCGGCAGCTTCGGCTGTCGCGTTATCATGTGGCCTTCAACGCGGCGCCCAGCGGGGCGCCGCGCTGCTTTTATCCCCGCGGACCTGTCATTTCGAACGCATGCGAGCCAGACGCAACCTGCTGATCCTGATCCTGTTCTTCGTCACCACGCTGCTGGTGTGCGGGATCACCTATCGCGTGGCCCTGCGCAAGGCGGCGACCGACCAGCAGAACATGGGCGCGGCGCAATTGCAGATCGCCGCGCTGGACCTGGAATCGATCCTGCAGAAGTACGAGGCCTTGCCCTTTGCCCTGGGCTTCCAGACCGATGTGCGCCAGGTCCTGCAGCATCCCGAGGACGCCCTGGCGGTGGACCGCCTGAACCGCGCCTTCAAGACCATCCAGCAGCAATCCCGGGCAGTCAATATCTTCATGCTGGATCGCCGGGGACTGACGCTGGCGTCCAGCAACTGGGACGATGAGTTCAGCTTCGTCGGGCGCGACTTCGGCTTTCGCCCTTATTTCCGCGAGGCGGTACAGGGGCGGGCGGGGCGCTTCTACGGCATCGGCAATATCTCCAGCGAGCCGGGCTATTTCATCGCGCAGCCGATCTACCGGCGCCAGGACCAGGCCGAGGGGGACCTGCCCATCGGCGTCATGGTGGTCAAGGTGGACCTGGCCGAATTCGAACATACCTGGCGCAGCAGCAGCGATCCGATCACCCTGACCGATGCTGGCGGCGTGGTCTTCCTCTCCAACCGGCCGGAATGGAAATACCACAGCCTGCAGGCCCTGAGCGCGCCGGTGCAGCAGGAGCTGGCCGGCACCCACCAATATGCAGACCTGCCCATCACTCCGGTGACGGCGCTGCCACCGGCCCTGCAGCGCGGCTTCGGCACCCATGTCTCGCGCACGGTGGGGCGGCTGGGCTGGCAACTGATGCTGTTCCCTTCGCAGGCACGCATGCAGCGCACGGCCATGCTCTCCACCATGGCTGCGGCCCTGTTCATGCTGGCGCTGGCCATTTCGCTGCTGGCCTGGTACCAGCACCGGCGCCGCCTGCAGGAGCGGCTGGAGTCCCGCGATGCCCTGCGCCGCGCCGCCGAGGAACTGGACCAGCGCATCGCCCAGCGCACCGAAGAACTGACCGCCGCCAACCAGGCCATCGCCACCAAGTACGCCAAGCTGCAGCAGACCGAAAGCCTCTTGCGCAGCACCCAGGACGAGCTGGTCCAGGCCGGCAAGCTGGCCATGCTGGGCCAGATGGCGGCCGGCGTCACACACGAGCTGAACCAGCCGCTGGCGGCGATCCGCGCCTTTGCCGACAATTCGGTGAAGTTCCTGGCCCGTGGCCAACAGGCCCAGGTGGCGGAAAACCTGCAACACATCAGCAGCGCCAGCGCCCACATGGGCCGCATCATCGGCCAGTTGAAGGGCTTTGCGCGCAAGAGCGGCGATGCGCCGGTGGCGGTCGATCTGCGCCAGGCCATCGAGGCCTCGGTGCTGCTGCTGTCGGGCGACTTCGAGAAGCAGGGCGTCGAAGTGCGCATCGAACTGCGCGAAGCCGTCCACGTCACCGGCGACGCGGTGCGCACCGAGCAGGTCCTGATCAATCTCTTGCGCAATGCCCTGGATGCCGTCGAAGAGGCGCCGCGCAAATGCGTCTGCGTGCTGCTGGAGGTCGATCACGCCCAGCGCCAGGCGGTGCTGCGCATCCGCGATTCCGGTACCGGCATCGCCGACGAGGTGGCCCCGCACCTGTTCGAACCCTTCTTCACTACCAAGTCTTCCAGCAAGGGCCTGGGGCTGGGACTGGCGATTTCCTCATCGATCGTGCAAGCCATGAATGGTCAGTTGAGCGCGCATAATCATGAACAAGGCGGCGCCGAATTCGTGGTGCGCCTGCCCCTGTTGAAGACGGAGAATTGATGGACAGACAAAGCGGCGCCCAGAGCGCCATCCTGATCGAGGACGAGCAGGCCGTGCGCCACGCCACCGCCCAGGCGCTGGAGTTGGAGGGTTTTACGGTGACCGCCTGCGCCAGCGCCGAGCAGGCCCTGCCTTTGCTGACCCGCGACTTTGCCGGCGTGCTGGTGACCGATGTGCGCCTGCCGGGCTGGTCCGGCCTGCAGGTGCTGGCGCATGTGGTGGCCATCGACCCCGACCTGCCGGTGATCGTGGTCACCGGCCACGGCGACGTCGGCATGGCGGTGGAGGCCATGCGTGCCGGCGCCTATGACTTCGTCGAAAAACCCTTCAGTTCGGACGGCCTGCTGGAGATCGCCCTGCGCGCCCAGGAAAAGCGCAGCCTGGTGCTGGAAAACCGCCGCCTGCGCGAAGCCTGGGCGCATGACCCGGAACTGCCACCGCTGGTCGGCCAGTCGCCCGCCATCGAACGCGTGCGCACGCTCATCCGCAGCCTGGGACCGGCCGACGTGGATGTCCTGATCAACGGCCAGACCGGGACCGGCAAGGAAGTCGTGGCGCGCCAGCTGCATGCCGCCAGCGGCCGCAAGGGGCCGTTCGTGGCCCTCAATTGCGGCGCCTTGCCGGAAACCGTGTTCGAGAGCGAAATCTTCGGCCACGAAGCCGGCGCCTTCACCGGTGCGCAAAAGCGTCGCATCGGCAAGCTGGAATATGCCGACGGCGGCACGCTCTTCCTCGACGAAATCGAAAGCATGCCGCTGGCCTTGCAGGTCAAACTGCTGCGCGTGCTGCAGGAGCGGCGCCTGGAGCGCCTGGGCGGCAACGAGTCGGTCGCCATCGATTGCCGGGTGATCGCCGCCAGCAAGGCCGACCTGCTGAAGCTGGCTGGCGAGGGCCAGTTCCGCGAAGACCTGTACTACCGCATCGGCGTGGTTTCCATCGACCTGCCGGCGCTGAACCAGCGCAGCAGCGACATCCCGCTGCTGCTGGCGCATTTCTGCCAGGCGGCGGCGGTGCGTTACCGGCGCGAGTCGCCCCCCTGGACGGCAGCGCAGATGCAGCAGTGGCAACAGCGCGACTGGCCCGGCAACGTGCGCGAGCTGCGCAATTTCGCCGACCGCTGGGTGCTGGGCGTGGAACAGATCGCCGGCCTCGGGACGCCGGCCGGCGATCTGCCGTCGTCCCCCTTGCCGGAGCAGGTGGAACAGTTCGAGGCCGGCCTCATCGCCGCCGCCCTGAAGGACAGCGAGGGTAGCGTAGCGGTGGCGGCCGAACGATTGGGGATTCCGCGCAAGACGCTCTACGACAAGATTCGCAAGTACCAGCTGGCGGCCGCTTAGGGCGGGCAGGGAAGAGAAGGGAAAACGAAACAGCCGGCGGTCCGTGCAAGATTCTTTCTGTCGGCCATCGCCGACTTGCCAAGGCGTCGATTGCGATTCCGGGCGATAATGCCGGCTGTTGATCATCCAGACCAAGGCATTCCCCCATGCGCGACATCATCAATGGCTTCCTGCGCTTCCAGCAGGACGTCTTCCCCTCCCGCAAGGAGCTGTTCAAGACCCTGGCCACCGGGCAGACGCCCAAGGCCCTGTTCATCTCCTGTTCGGACAGCCGCATGGTGCCGGAGCTGGTCACCCAGCGCGAACCGGGCGACCTGTTCGTCATCCGCAACGCCGGCAACATCGTGCCATCCTTCGGCCCCGAGCCGGGCGGCGTGAGTGCCACGGTGGAATACGCGGTGGCGCAGCTGAAGGTCTCCGACATCGTCATCTGCGGCCACTCCGACTGCGGCGCCATGACCGCCGTGGCGACCTGTGCCTGCCTGGATCACATGCCGGCCGTGCGCAACTGGCTGCACCATACGGATGCGGCCCGCATGATCAACGAATCCCGCCCGCACGCCACCGAAAAGGACCGCATCGACGGCATGGTGCGCGAGAACGTGATCGCCCAGCTGAACAACATCCGCACCCATCCCTCGGTGGCGGTGGCCCTGGCGCAGGGCCGCCTGGCATTGCACGGCTGGGTCTATGACATCGAATCCGGCTCCATCCTGGCGCTGGATGCCGCCAGCAATACCTTCGTGCCGCTGGCCGAACATCCGGCCGCCAGCAGCGCCGACTGAGGCGCCGACTGAAGCGCTCCTCGCTGCGCCACCACCCGCCGTCGCTCGACGGCGGGCCTTCCTGATTGACCGACCCCACGCCGGCAACAGCAAAACTACGAGATGCCAATCTGCGTCCGCAGTGATAGCATCTAGTAAGTTGCATTATGAAAGTAAGTTGCCTTCCGACCTCTTGTCGGGAAGGCAACGGTGTGCCGCTGCCTGTCAGCGCCGCCCGTCGGGTGGTCGCAGGCGGGGCATGGGTGATGAACGACTTGTGAGGAAGGAGCAGGCCATGCAGCAGGAAATCGTGATCAGTTCGCCGCGTCGCACCGCGATCGGCAGCTTTGGCGGCAGTCTGAAGGACGTCCCCGCCGTGGAGCTGGGCGCCCAGGCGATCCGGGCTGTCTTGCAGAACACCCGTATCGCCCCGGAAGTGGTCGATTCGGTGGTGATGGGCAATGTGATCCAGGCCGGCAACGCCATGAACCCGGCCCGCCAGGCCGCGATCAAGGGCGGTCTGCCGGTCGAGACCCCGGCCATGGCGATCAACCGCGTCTGCGGTTCCGGCGCCCAGGCGGTGGTGACGGCACTGGGCGAGATCAGCGCCGGGCTGTCGCGCTGTGTCATCGCCGGCGGCATGGAAAACATGGAACGCGCCCCCTATCTGCTGCCCGGGGCGCGTGCCGGCATGCGCATGGGCGATGGCGCGGTGATCGACGCCATCCTCAGCGACGGCCTCAACGACGCCTTCTCCGGCAAGCATTCCGGCTGGCATACCGAAGACCTGGTGCAGCAGTTCAGCCTCAGCCGCGAGCAGCAGGACCGCTACGCCGCCCAGAGCCAGCAGCGCTTCGCCGCCGCCCAGGCGGCCGGCTACTTCAGCCGCGAGATCCTGCCCATTACCCTCACCAGCAAGAAAGGTGAACAGATCTTCGACCAGGACGAGTCCGTGCGCCCCGACACCACGGTCGAATCGCTGGCCCGCCTGAAGCCGGCCTTCCGCAAGGATGGCAGCATCACCGCCGGCAATGCGCCCGGCGTGAATGCCGGGGCGGCGGCGATGATCGTGAGTACCCGCGAGACCGCCGATTCTTTGGGCCTGGCCCCGCTGGTGGTTGTGCGCGCAGCGGCCGTCAGTGGCGTGGAGCCGGGCATGTTCGGCCTGGGACCGGTGCCGGCGATCCGCCAGGCGCTGGCCCGCGCCCGCTGGAGCCTGGGCGAGGTGGACCGTTTCGAGATCAACGAAGCCTTTGCCGCCATCGCGCTGGCGGTGCAGCGTGAGCTGGACATTCCGTCCGACATCCTCAACATCGACGGTGGCGCCATCGCCCACGGTCACCCCATCGGCGCCACCGGGGCCATCCTCATCACCAAGGCCGCCCACGCGCTGCAGCGCACCGGTCAGCGGCGCGCCGTGGTGTCGCTGTGCATCGGCGGTGGCCAGGGTATCGCCCTGTGTCTGGAAGCGCTGGCCTGAGAACGTAGCGGCCACCGGCTTCGGGGAACAAAAAAGCCGAGCCCGACCACATGGGTCGGGCTCGGCTTTTCTACGACGGGCGCCCGCAGGCGCTCGCTCAGCGCTTCAGTGCGGGCTGCGAACCCTTGCCGAAGATCAGGTTGGCGATCATGGCCACGACCACGTTGAGGGTCAGGGCGATCAGGCCGGTGTAGAGCGTGTAGGTCTCGCCACCGATGATGAAGCTATGGACCGGCTTGATGCCATCGGCAAAGGCCATCCAGCTGCCACCGACGATGCCCACCGCCCAGCCGCACAGCAGGGCGCGCGCACCGAACCAGCCGACGAACAGGCCGAACACCAGGGCCGGGAAGGTCTGCAGGATCCACACGCCGCCCAGCAGCTGCAGGTCCAGCGCGAACTTGGTCGGCAGGAACAGGATGAACACCAGCGCGCCGAACTTGACCACCAGCGACACGATCTTGGCCACCTTGGCTTCGCCTTCATGGCTGATGCCAGGATTGACGTACGGCTTCCAGAAGTTGCGGGTGAACAGGTTGGAGGCACCGATGGACATCACCGCAGCCGGCACCAGCGCACCGATGGCGATGGCAGCGAAGGCGAAGCCGGCGAACCAGCCCGGGAACAGGTTGTTGAACAGCGCCGGGACCACGTCGTTGTTGGCTTGCACCTTGATGCCAGCGGCATAGGCCATGTAACCCAGCAGCGCGATCAGACCCAGCAGCACGGTATAGGCCGGCAGGAACACCGCGTTCTTGCGGATGGTATTGGCGTCCTTGGCGGCGAAGATGCCGGTCAGCGTATGCGGATACATGAAGGCCGCCAGCGCCGAACCCAGGGCCAGCGAGGCGAAGGGCAGGAACTGCGTGGGCTTCAGGGTCAGGCCGGTAGCACCACCCTTGAGGGCGAAGGCATCGCGCGCCGAGCTGAACACCGCACCGTAGCCACCCAGCTTGGCCGGCACCACCACCACCGCCACGATCACCACGATGTAGATCATGATGTCCTTGACGAAGGCGATCAGCGCCGGTGCCCGCAGGCCGGCCGAGTAGGTGTACAGCGCCAGGATCACGAAGGCCGCCAGCAGCGGCAGTTCACCTGTCAGGCCGAGGGCCTTGATGACCACTTCCATGCCGATCAGCTGCAGCGCGATGTAGGGCATGGTGGCGACCACGCCGGTCAGGGCGATGGCGAACTCCAGCGGACGCGACTGGTAGCGACCCCAGACCACGTCGGCGGCGGTCACGTGACCGGCCTTGTGGGCGGCATGCCACAGCTTGGGCATGATCACGAACACGATGGGATAGACCAGGATGGTGTAGGGCAGGGCGAAGAAGCCATAGGCCCCCACCGCATAGACCAGCGCCGGTACGGCGATGACGGTATAGGCGGTATAGAAGTCGCCGCCGACCAGGAACCAGGTGATCCAGGTGCCGAAGTTGCGGCCACCCAGGCCCCATTCATCGAGGTGGGCGCCCTTGTTGCTGGGGCCGGCCATCCATTTCGAGGCCATGAAGCCCAGCACGGTGACCAGCACGAAGAAGAACAGGAAGACCCAGAGGGCGGTCCAGTGGATGTTGGTGGTCTCCATCACTCGACTCCCTTTTTCAGGCCATCACGATAGACCAGCCAGATGATCAGGGAAGTCAGCGGCACCCACGCCAGCTGATACCAGTAGAAGAAGGGGAAGCCGAACAGGCTGGGCAGTTCCTGGTTGTAGAACGGTACCCAGAGCAGGGCGATGAAAGGCAGCAACAGCAATAGGCGCAAAGGACTCTTTGCGGATGGGGCAGCGACGGACATCTGTTCTCCTCTGTCGTTTTGAAGGTGGTAGGGCGTTTTTGACGCCCTGTTTTTTTATCCCCCGGACAGGTCATGTCCGGGTATTGATGCTGAACCTGCGCGCAGCGGCAGCCTGCCGACGGATGCGCTCAGCCGGCTGGATGCAGCCTGGTGGTGAATGTCCCTGATCGTGGATTGTCGGCACGCGAATGCGGCTTTTTTTGTTGGTCGTAGTATTGGCATTTACGACAAGCAGAACAAGCGGGGCACCACGTAGAGCGACTCAGTAGGACTACGTAGGGATGGGGCGGAAGGTCGGTGGTTCGGGGAGGTCGCCGACCCGGCGCCGAGGTCGGCGCCGGGTGCGGGGTCTGCTGCAGGATCGGCCAGGGGGCGGCCAGAGAATCAGCCGTTGAGCAGTTTCATGCTGGCTTCGGTGTAGCGCTCACCGGCGGCAGCGCCGCGTGGGAAGACCGCATCCAGGTTCTGCAGATCCTGGGCAGAAAGCTTCACATTGCAGGCGCCGGCATTTTCTTCCAGATAGTGTCGGCGCTTGGTGCCGGGGATGGGGACCAGATGCGGGTCCTGGGCCATCACCCAGGCCAGTGCCAGCTGGCTCGGCGTGCAGCCGTGCTGGCTGGCGATTTCCTTCACTTTTGCCACCAATTGCAGGTTGCGCTGGAAATTCTCGCCCTGGAAGCGCGGATTGCTGCGTCGGAAATCATCCTCGGCCAGGTCCTCCACGCGCTGGATGGCGCCGCTCAGGAATCCCCGGCCCAGCGGGCTGTAGGCCACGAAGCCGATGCCCAGTGCGCGGCAGGTCGCCAACACGTCGCTTTCCGGGTCGCGCGTCCACAGCGAATATTCGCTCTGCAGCGCGGTGACCGGGTGCACCCGGTGCGCCCGCTCCAGCGTCGCCGACGAGGCCTCGGACAGGCCGATGTAGCGGATCTTGCCGGCCCGCACCAGATCGGCCAGCACGCCCATGCTGGCTTCGATGGGGGTATTGGGATCGATGCGGTGCTGGTAGTAGAGATCGATGGCCTCGATGCCCAGGCGCTTCAGGCTGCCCTCGACCGCTTGCCGGATATAGGCCGGGCTGCCGTCCACGCCGCGCACGGTGGGATCGGCCGGGTCGCGCTTGAAGCCGAACTTGGTGGCGATGAAGAACTTGTCGCGGCGCCCCTTGATGGCACGTCCGACCAGCTCTTCATTGGTGTAGGGGCCGTACATGTCGGCCGTGTCCAGCAGGTTGATGCCCAGCTCCAGGGCGCGTTCGATGGTGGCCAGCGATTCCTGGTCGTCGCGCCGGGCGTAGAAATCGCTCATGCCCATGCAGCCCAGGCCGATGGCCGAGACCAGCGGGCCGTTGCTGCCCAGGCGGCGGGTGCCGACGGCGGATTCCGGTTGCAGGTGGGAGGTGATGGGTTCGGTCATGGTGCAATCCTTTCTTTGGTTGAGGCCGGTCGTGGCAGCCCTGCCGGAATGGCCGGCGCCATGCGCGCCTGCTGTTCCAGGGTGTCGTACAGCGCCAGCTTGTGGTGCAGCACGGCCAGGTTTTCCTGCAGTTCGGCCAGGGTTTGCTGGACGCTTAGCGTATGGGCCTGCAGCATCGCCTTGCGTTCCATGACACTCTCCACGGTATTGCCGTCGCGCCGCAGCTCGGCGTAGCGCAGCATGGCGCGCACCGGCAGGCCGGTGGCCTTGAGCTTCTTCAGGAAGGCGATCCAGTTCAGGTCTTCCTGGGTATAGCGCCGATGCCGGTTGTCGCGCCGCTCGACCGGGTCGAGCAGGCCTATCCTCTCGTAGTAGCGCAGGGTATGCACCGACAGGCCGGTGGCCGCAGCAGCTTGGGCAATGGTCAGGGAAGAGGTCATGGCAGCCAGTCTAGAAGTTGGAGTGCGCTCGAAGTCAAGCGTGATTCTCTTCATTATCGGCGGGTCCGGGACAGCGTGCTGACAGGGCCGATTTCATCGCATGGTCGAAGCTGGACGTTGGTCGATGGCGCCCCTGACAGTACAATGCGCGCTGCCCATGCCATCTCATTGCCGGAGCCTTACCCATGCACATCGACGCCGCCACCCAACTTCTGCTCGACGCCCGCCACAGCGGCCTGGCCCTGGACTGGCGCCGGCTGGCGGTGGGCGACGCCGAGACCGCCTACGCGGTGCAGGATGCGCAGCTGCGCCGGCTGGGGCCGGTGGGCGGGTGGAAGGTGGGCAGCAAGGGCGATGGCAGCACGCCCGGCTGCGCGCCCCTGCCGCTGTCGGGCATCCTGCCCTCGAGCGCGCAACTGGCCGGGCCGCAGTGGCGCATGCGCGGGCTGGAAGTGGAACTGGCCTTGCGGGTGGGGCGCGACTTCGATCCCGGCACGCAACTGCCTGACGAGGCCGAACTGCGCACCGTCTTCGACGCCATCCTGCCGGCCATCGAAGTGGTGGAGACGCGCCTGGGACATCCGCCCTGCGGCAATCCCTGGGCCGGCATGGCCGATCTGCAGAGCCATGGCGCGCTGGTGACCGGTCAGCCCCAGCCGCTGCCGCCGCAATTGTCATTGCGCACTGTGGAGGCCAGCCTGGTCATCGATGGCCAGCCCATCACCCGCACCACCGGCGGCAACCCGGCCGACCTGTGGCCCATGCTGGGCTGGCTGGCGCAGCATTGCGCCCAGCGCGGCCAGCCCTGGCGTCGGGGTCAGATCATCACCACCGGCTCCTGTACCGGCCTGCAACTGGCGCGCGGTGGTCTGCTGGTGGAAGCCGCGCTGGAAGGCGTGGGTGCGGTGTCGTTGCAGTTTGCGAACTGAGCCTCAACTGATCCTCAACTGAACCTCAACTGAGCACGGACGCGCTCAGCCCATCACCTGCGCAATCAGGCGACCGACTTCGGCATGCACGGCGTCGCGCCGGGTCGCTTCGGCCTTGTTCTCGGTGAGATAGACCGCAAACAGCAGCGGCGCGCCCTGCGGCGTCCACACCACGCCCACGTCGTTGGCCGTACCGCGGTCGCCGGTCCCGGTCTTGTCTCCCACTTTCCAGCCCGCCGGCAGGCCGGCGCGCACGCGCTTGTCGCCGGTCTGGTTGGCCAGCAGCCACTGCGTGATCTGCTCGCGCGAGGCTGGTGCCAGGGCATTGCCCAGCACCACCTGGCGCAGGTCGGCGGTCATGGCGGCCGGGGTGGTGGTGTCACGCGGGTCACCGGGGATGGCTTCATTGAGCGTGGGTTCGTTGCGGTCCAGGCGCGTGAGATCGTCGCCCAGCGTCCGCACGAAACCGGTCAGCCCGGCCGGGCCGCCCATGCTGGCCAGCATCAGGTTGGCGGCGGTATTGTCGGACAGCGTGATGGCCGCCTCGCACAACTGCGCCATGGACAGGCCGGTGCCGCCGGTGTGCTTGCCGGTGGTGGGCGAGTAGGGGACCAGGTCCTGCTGGCGATAGACGATGCGCCTTGCCAGGCGCTCCCGGCCTTCATCGACCCGGCGCAGCACCGCTGCCGCCGCCAGGAACTTGAAGGTACTGCACATGGGGAAGCGCTCGTCGGCGCGATAACCCCACTGCCGGCCATGGACGGTATCCACCAGCGATACGCCCAGGCGGCCGCCGATATCGGCTTCCAGCCGCGCCAGTTTCTGGACGATACTGGACGAGTCCATAGTTTTACTTGCGCCTTGTACCTCGCCAGCCCAGCTACGGCTGATCAGGCCACCGGCCGCCAGGGCCGTGAGGGCCAGGAAGTTGCGTCTTCCGGACATGTTTTCTCCTAGTAATTTGTTGATTGCGGGTTTGCGACAGGCCAGATCATAGGCAGTGGCGGCGATGACCACAATTCATGATAATTGGCCGTAGACCCAAGAAAATCTGATGCCTGGAGACTCCATGTATTTGCCGTTGAATGCCTTGCGCGCCTTCGAGATGTCGGCCCGCCACCTGTCCTTCACCCGCGCCGCCGAGCAATTGAGCGTGACCCAGACGGCCGTCAGCATGCAGGTCAAGAACCTGGAACAGCGCCTCGGCGTGGCCCTGTTCCGGCGCTTGCCGCGTGGCCTGGCGCTGACCGACGAGGGCCTGGCGCTGTTGCCGGTGGTGGCCCAGTCCTTCGGACGCATTGCCGACGTGCTGGGCCAGTTCGAGCATGGCCGTCGCCGCGAAGTGCTCACCGTGGGCGTGGTCGGCACCTTTGCCGTGGGCTGGCTGATGCCGCGCCTGCGGGAATTCCAGCAGAACCATCCCTTCGTCGATCTGCGCCTGCTGACCAACAACAACCGGGTCGATCTGGCCGGCGAGGGTCTCGATTATGCGATCCGCTTTGGCGATGGTGCATGGCATGGCACCGAGGCTGAACGTCTGTTCGAGGCGCCGCTGGCGCCGATGTGCGCGCCGGCCCTGGCCGCGCAATTGCGCAGCCCTGCCGACCTGGCGAGCCAGACCCTGCTGCGTTCCTACCGCAGCGACGAGTGGAACCAGTGGTTCGCCGCCGCCGGAGCGCCTTGCCCGCCCTTGCGCGGCTTCGTGTTCGACTCCTCCCTGGCGCTGGCCGAAGCGGCTGCCCAGCAGGCCGGTGTAGCGCTGCTGCCGGTGCTGATGTTCGAGCGGGAGCTGCGCCAGGGGCGGCTGGTCTGCCCCTTCGAGACCGGCATCGTCACCGGCGCCTACTGGCTCACCCGCCTCAAATCCCGGCCGCAGGGGGCGGCCATGACGGCGTTTCGCGACTGGCTGCAGGGGCATGCGGCCGGGATGTAGGCGCGCCGGAAGTGAGGATTACCTGCAACAGGAAGTCAATGTCAGAAAATTCCTGATAGACGCGGCCGCTGCATGCAAATAGAATAAATCATATAAACAATTTATACGGTTCGTGCCGGGCCGTGAAGCGGGTGATGTGGGTGGGGTGGTAAAGCCGGCATGGGTGGTTCGTCAAGCACTGACACCATCCGCCAACAGACAGCCAACAGAGGCACATTGAAAGGGGGTTAGTCATGCACTACTTCGCAAAGCTCTATCGCAAGCTGGTCGATTACCTGAACGATTCCAGCGAACTGGACACCGGTTCCCATCGTGGCGCGCCGCATAGCTGCAGCCTGTATTCGGGTTTGTCGACAATGTCGCGCGACAACTCTTCCCGCTGATCCTCCCACCGGCGGCCCCTGGTCGCCGGTTACGGAGCGGGACTTTGCTGCCCGCACCGCCTGCCTCCTGCCTCCCGCTTCCCGCTTCCCGCTACGCCCCATTCCACCGCGCCGCACCAAAAAAAGGCCGCATCATCGATGCGGCCAAGTACTGCTACTTACCGGAAGTGTTTCAGTACCGCACCTGGCGGTCACTGCATAAAGGTCTGATCTAGTCAGGAATCACCGCCGTGGCATCCACCTCGACCAGGTATTCCGGACGGGCGAAGGCGGTCACCACGATCCCCGTCGAGACCGGATAGACGCCCTTGAGCCACTTGCCCACCACCGTATAGACATCCTCGCGGAAACGCGGGTCGGAGATATAGATGGTGAGCTTGCAGATATGGTCCAGCTGACTGCCGGCTTCCTTGAGCAGCATGTCGATGTTCTTCATGGCCTGTTCGGTCTGTCCCTTGACGTCGCCGATGCAGACGCTCTCGGAGGTGTCGAGGTCCTGGCCGATCTGTCCCCGCAGGAAGACCATGGTGCCGCGGGCCACTACGGCCTGGCAGAGGTCATTGTCCAGCTTCTGTTCGGGATAGGTTTCGCGGGTGTTGAACTTGCGGATGCGGGTATGGGCCATGGTGGTTCCGGAAATGGGTGGTTGGGGGAGTGAGCGGGGCTTCTTACTTCTTGTCGAAATAACCGGCGCGGATGGTGGCGCCGATGAGATTGACGATCAGGCGGCCGGCGGTGACGCCACTGATCTTGCTGGCATTGTCCTTGGCCGGCTGGATTTCCACGATGTCCATGCCCACCACGCGGCCCTTGCGCACCAGGCCGTGGATCAGCTTGCGCGCCTGCAGGAAGGTGACGCCGCCCGGCGCGGGGCCATCGACGGCCGGCATGATGGCGCAGTCCAGGCCATCGGCATCGATGGTCAGATAGTAGTTGCCGCCATCGGGAATGCGCGCCAGCACCGCATCCATGCCGATGTCGTGCAATTCATAGGCGCTGATCAGGTCGGCACCCCATTCCTTGGCGGCGCGATAGTCGGCCGGCCGCCCGCTGCCCTGGGCGCGCAGGCCGATCTGTACGATGTGCTTGACGTAGGGCAGTTCCGAGGCACGGCGGATCACGCTGGACAGGCCGTCGCGCACGCCGTTGACCTCGTCGCGCCAGTCGAGGTGGGCATCGATGTGGACCAGCGTGATCGGCCCGACTTCATCAAAGCCGCGCAGCACTGGATTGGTGATGCCATGGTCGCCACCCAGCACGATGGGCAGGGCGCCGCCGCGCAGGATCTGGCGCACCGCGCTCTCGGCACGCTGCTTGTGCAGCTCCGGCTGGGCCAGGTCGGGCAGGACATCGCCGCAATCGACGAAGCGGATATCCTCGCGCTCCTGCAGCAGCGGGCCATCGATATCGAAGTCATAGTGGCTGGGATGACGCACCATGCGATCGCTCAGGTCGCGCAGGGCCTGCGGCGCATTGGTCTGGTCGTTGCTGTACTGGCGCGGGCCGTAGGCGGCGCCGAAGGGGACCCCCAGGACCGCGATGTCGGCCTTGAAGTCGGTGAGGTCGGTGACCAGCTCCGAATACAGCAGGGTCTTGTGGCCGGTGCGCGGTGCGGTGAGATTGTCCATGGATGGTTTCCTGATAGAAGAAATGCAGCGGGCCTGCATGCATCGATGAGGCAGCGATGGGCCGCTGTGCATGCATTCACTGTAGTGAGTCGTAGTGATGATAGAAAATGATTCTTTTGGAGGTATAGTTTCATTTTTCGAGACTTTGCAATTTCTCCGCATTTCATCGCACTTCACCGCAACGGTGCATGCAGACAGGAGCGTCATGATCAGGCTGGATTTCGATGAGCGCGACCTGCGCTCGCTGCGGGTCTTCTGCAACGTCGCCGAGGCCGGTGGTTTCGCCGCCGCCGAGCGGGTGCTGCTGATGTCCAAGGCCTCCATCAGTCGCCATGTACGCGAGGTGGAGGAACGCCTGGGCGTGCGCCTGTGCGAACGCGGACCGGCCGGCTTCCGGCTCACGCCCGAGGGCGAGGTGGCGCTCAAGCTGGCTACCACCGCCCTGCGTTCGCTGGAGCGCATCCGCCCCGAGATCGATGCCGTGCATGGTGTGCTGTCCGGGCCGCTGGCGCTGGGGGTGGTGGAGCATGCCCTGAGTCATCCCGATTGCAAGTTGCCGCAGGCCATCGCCGCGCTCAAGCGGCGCGCGCCCCAGGTACAGCCGCGTATCGAGGTGATGACCTTTCCCGAACTGAACCAGGCGCTGCGTGAGCAGCGGGTCGATATCGCCATTCGCGGCCGTTATCCGGGCGATGATGAATTCGATTACCTGCCGCTGTTCGTCGAGAGTCATCGCCTCTATGGCGCCGTGCGCAAGGACGGTGGCGAGCCGCGCAAGGCGGTCTGGCCCCTGGTCTACCGGCCCCATCCCTATGTCGATCAGGTGCTGGCCGGCGATGGATACGAGCGCGGGCCGGAGGCCGGTGGCCTGGAAGCCATCGCCCTGCTGGTGGCCAGCGGTGACTATGTCGGCCTGCTGCCCACCCACTACGCGCAACTGATCGGCAAGCGTTATGCCCTGCGCGCGCGCCGCGCCAGTCCCACCTTCGTCCATCCCATCTGCGCCGTGACCGACCCGCACCGTCCTTCCACGCACCGCGCTGAACTGTTCCTCTCCCTGCTGCGCGAATTGCACATCCGCTCCGCCGCCCATCTGTCGAGCTGAGGGAGCCGCATCGCCCACGGCTTTGCGTCGGCGTGGGGCGTGATGTCCCATGACGGGGCGCTGCGCCGCGGCTGACACGGTCCGGGCGCCGCGCCATCCCCACGGCGCGGGAGAGGCGGTCGATACAGCAAGGGCCGATTTCTGTTTCGTTTGTATCGCCCCCGGTCGTCGCCGGGACGGGGCAAGCCCGGTGGCAGGCCCGTGCTGATGCAGGCCAAGCGCGGCCGCAAATGGTTCATTTGTATCGTTTGCATCGGCAATTGGCACACATGTTGCTCATGCAGGGCTATCTTCCGCCCCTTGCCCTGCATCGTGAACCAAGCTGCGCTGACCGCCCTCATCAAGGAACGCTTCGACCGCCTGCCGCGCCAGGTGCGGGAGGTGGCTGCCTTCGTGCTGGATCACCCGCATGAGGTGGCGGTGCTGTCCATGCGCGAACAGGCGCGCCTGATCGAGCTGCCACCGTCCACCATGACGCGCTTTGCCAAGGCGCTCGGGCTGTCCGGCTACGACGCCGTGCGCGAAGTGTTCAAGGCCAGCCTGCGCAGCCATGGCAGCGAATTCGGTTCACGCGCCCAGGGCCTGGTGGAGTTGCACCAGCGCATCGGCGAGGAAGCCCTGGCCATGGACCTGGTGCAGACCGCCGAGGCGCAGATACGCTCCTTCGCCAGCGGCTCCACCATGCCGGCCATCATGCGCGCGGCCAAGCTGCTGTCGGCGGCACGTGACATCTTTTGCCTGGGCCTGCGCGGTTCCTTCCCGGTGGCCTTCCAGTTTGCCCATGTGTGTGAATTCTTTGCGCGCAATGTCACGCTGGTGGATGGCGCCGGCGAGAGCGGCATCATGAAGCTGATGCACCAGCCCTCCTCGCGCGACGTGGCGCTGATCTGCAGCATGGCGCCACATTCGCGCCGGGCCATGTCGATCGCCACCCATCTGCAGAAGGCCGGCGTGCGGCTGGTGGTCATCACCGACAGCGCCAGCTCGCCCATGGCGCGCATGGCCAGCGAAGCCATCATCGTGCCCAACAAGGGCGCGTCGTTCTTCGATACCTTGCTGCCGGCCTTTCTGGTGGCGGAAATCCTGGCGGCGCTCATGGCCGCCACCGCAAAGATCAACATCAAGTCACAGATCGCCGACACCGAGAGAAAACTCTGGGGCGTGGGCGAATGGTGGGGCAGCCAGGGCGAGGAAGCCCCCGCGCTGGAACCGCGCGCGGCTGCGCCCACCCGCAACAGACGACGCCGCACCTGAAGAGGCAGCAGCGCAAAAAGCATTACCGGAGCGGCGCATGCCCGAGACATGCGACGGACAACAAGCACGCCAGAAGGCGTTCTCGACCCCACTCATCCTGCGTATCGACGGAGCTTGGCTCCAGAAAGGTTTTCCATGAAACGCCGCTCCCTACTTGCCATGCTGACTCTTGCGGCTGGCCTGGCCGTGGCCAGCTCGCCCGTGCTGGCCGACGACCTCTACAGCACCATCATGGCGCGCAAGTCCATCCGCGTGGCCGTGCCGACCGACTACCCGCCCTACGGCTCGGTGGGCAGTGACATGACCCCGCGTGGCTACGACATCGACATGGCGCAACTGATCGGCAAGAAACTCGGCGTGAAGGTCGAACTGGTGCCGGTGACCGCGCCCAACCGCATCGCCTACCTGCAGACCAACAAGGCCGACATCACCATCTCGTCGCTGGGCAAGACCGCCGAACGCGCCAAGGTGGTGGACTTCAGCCTGGCCTATGCGCCGTTCTTCGATGCGGTGTTCGGCACCAAGAAAGTCAAGGCCACCAGCTTCGCCGAACTCAACGGCAAGACCATCTCGGTGACCCGTGGCTCGATGCAGGACCAGGAGCTGGAACAGCTGGCGCCGGGCGCGGTGGTGAAGCGCTTCGAGGACAACAATGCCACGCTGTCGGCCTTCCTGGCCGGGCATGTGCAGATGTTCGCCACCGGCACCACGGTTGCCGCCGCGCTGCAGAAGATGAACCCGTCGCTGGACATGGAACTGAAGGTGATCCTGGCCAATGCGCCTTGCTACGTGGCCATGCCCAAGGGTGAATCGACCCTGCTGGCGAAGATCAACATGATCATCCGCGAAGCCCGCGCCGATGGCACCATCGACAAGTTCTCGCAGACCTGGCTGGGCGCCCCGGCCGGGCAGCTGCCGGATTGAGCGGGCCGCTCTCCGCCATGACAGGCGATGCGCCGGGTGTGAGCCTCGCCATCCCTGCCATGGCACGCTGGCTGGTGCGGCAGGAGGCGGGAAGCATGCCCCCGCGCATCCGCCGCATCGCCCTGCATAGCCTCATCGATACCCTCGGCGTGATCAGCGCCGGTGGTCGCACCCGCGTGGCGGCCCATGCCCGCCTGCTGGTGCAGGGCGATGGCGCGGCCGGTACCTGTGGCCTGACCGGCAGCGACCAGCGCACGCAGGCGCGCCACGCTGCGCTGGTCAATGCGGTGGCCGCGCATGCGCTGGACTTTGATGACAACTGCTATGCCGGTTTCGTCCACGGTTCGGCGGTGATCGTGCCGGCCGCACTGGCGGTGGCCCAGGAGGTCGATGCCGATGGCCAGGCCCTGTTGACGGCCCTGGTGGTCGGTGCCGAATGCCAGTACACGCTGGGCCTGGCAAGCGACAACCGGCTCTACCGGCGCGGCTGGTGGAGCAGCGGGATACTCGGCCCCATCGGCGCCTGCGCGGCGGCAGCCTGGCTGCTGCGGCTGGACGCGCAGCAGGCCGCGCATGCACTCGGCCTGGCCGCTGCCAGTGCGGCCGGCATCAAGGCCGGCTTCGGCACCGACGCCAAGGCCCTGCTGGCCGGCCGCGCCGCCGAGGCCGGGGTGATGGCGGCCTGGCTGGCACTGGCCGGCGCCACCGGCCCGATCGATGCCTTCGAGCATCGCCATGGCGTTGCGCATCTCTTCAATGACGATCATTTCGACGGCAGCGTCTTCAGTGCACTGGGGCAACGCTGGACGCTCGAAGATCCGGGGCTGGACGTCAAGCGCATCCCGGTCTGCCTGTCTTCGCATGCCGCCGTCGATGTGGTGGCGGAGTTGATCGCGGCGCATGGCGTGCGCAGCGAGGAGATTCTTGCCATCCGCTGCGACGTGCCACCCATTGTGATCGCCAACCTGATCCATGATCGTCCACAGACGCCGCAGCAGGCACAGTTCAGCATGCCCTTCGCCATTGCGGCGGCGGTGCTGCACGACGGGCCGCGCCTGCAGGACCTGGAAGCGGCGTGGCTGGCGCAGGCCGACATGATCGCGCTCATGGCCCGGGTCAGCATGTGCAGTAGCACGCAATGGCAGGACCCGGCGCAGCAGCAGCAGGCCCCAGAGGGAGCCGAGGTCTGTATCCAATTGAGTGATGGCCGGCAGCTGCGTGGCCGTCGCGATGCGCCGCGTGGCGCAGCACGCGAGCCTTTGACGCCGGAGCAGCGGCGCGAGAAATTCCTGGAATGCCTGCGCTACGGTGGCATCGATGAGCACATCGCCAACGAGCGGCTGGCACAGCTGGAGGGGATGGAGGCACTCACTGGTGTACGCACCCTGTTCCCCTTCTCGGCCTGAACGGATCAGCGCGCCCGGAGGATGTGGGCAATCCGTTCGTCGTTGGCGGGGTGGCTGGACAGATAGGGTGACACGCTGCCGTCGGCACCGCCACCGGTCTGTTCCAGCTTTTCGAACACCTCCGCCAGCTTCTGGCGCGGCAAGCCATTGGCCTGGAACATGGCGATGGCGTAGTCGTCGGCCTCGCGCTCGATGTCGCGTGAATACTTCAGGTCCAGCAAGACCGTCGGGATATTGGCCAGCACCGCCGAGACGTCCCCGAACAGCACTGTCGCCGTGGCCGCCATGGCCGAACTCTGGATCAGCCGGCGCATCAGGTGGCGTCGGTGGACGTGGCCGAGCTCGTGCGCCAGCACGCCCATGAGCGCATCGTCATCGTCCAGCAGGCGCACGATCTCGTCAGTCACCACGATCTGTCCGGAGGGCAGGGCGAAGGCATTGGGACCGATGCGACTCTTGCGGAACACGATGTCATAGGCCGGCGCATCCGCCATGGGCGCCGTCAAAGCCTGGAAGCGCGCCTTGATGGCGGCCGCCCGGCGCACGTCCAGCTGGCTGGGGGCCAGCACATGCAGATCCAGGAATTCCAGCGTGCCGCGCCCGATCTGCTGATCCACCTGCACCGGCAGCGCGGCTGCGATGCCGCGCGCAGCCAGCGGCAGCAGATAGAGATAACCCAGTGCCACCACCGCGATCAGGACTGCGCAGGCGGTCAGGGCATGGCGCCAGCTCTGCTGCAGCCGCACCACCAGCGTGTCGCGGTGACCGGTCTGCTGCAGCAGATCGCGAAAGGCCTGGGCATCGATGATTTCCAGATAGGCGCCGTCGGCGAAGCTGACCTTGCGCGCCGCCCGTTTGAAGCGCTCGGACACGCGCAATTGCGAGATCGGGCAATCGCGCTCGACCTCGCCGCGCACCTGCGCCACGCCATCGACCACCGTCAGCGTCACCTGGTGACGCCGCGAGGTCTTGCCGTCGTAATAGGAAGCCTTGACCATCCCTGGCCTACATCGACAGGTCGAAGTCGAGCAGATCGCCCAGGCCCTCGCCGGTGGCCGAACCATGGGCTTCGCTGGAGGCGATGAAATCATCCAGGCCACTGACCGGCAGCAGCGTCAGCGATTCGATGCGATACCGCAGCAGGCGGATCTGCGCGAAGGGGGTGAACAGACCCAGCGTAAAGGCGATGCCCAGGATATTGGTGAAGACGATGAAGGCAGTGCGGCCCCAACGCATCCTGCTCTGGAAGCGATGCTCGCCCAGGCGGGTGTTGTTCCAGACCAGGTTCTGCATCAAGGTCATCCACAGCGGGATGGCCAGGAAGCTCCAGGCATACAGGGACAGGGACATCAGCACCAGCTTGCCTCCCCCCATGTCGCCCGACTTGGCAAGCTCGATCAGCATGAGGCCGCCAAAGCCGACGAAGATGACCACCAGCCCGCCCAGCCATAGCCCCAGCCCGATCACGACAGCCTTGTAGAACGCGCCCACCGATCCATGGAAGGAAAAGTGCGTCGCCCCGAAGCGCGCTTCGCTGTGCTGGTAGCGCTTGAAACGCTGGTAGGCCAGCGGCGCCAGCAGGCCCAGGGAAACACTGGCCAGCATCGGCCACATCAGGAAGTTGCGGGCTGCGCCGCCGAGGCTACCGCGAAAACCGAAGCGGATGCCGCGATAGCTGGTGTTGTAGAGCTTGAACTGCAGGCTGCGCCAGATCAGCCAGGGGCCGGCCAGCACCATCATTAATGCCGCTGCCAGGCCCAGCAGTGGATTGGCCGCGCCGGCGAAGTGATAGACCGCCAGCAACACCACGGCGATGATGCGGCCCTTGAGGATGGAAACGGGATTGCCGTGGTAGTCGAAGCTGCCCTCGGCCACCGAGGTATTGTCATAGAAGTAGCGCAGGCGGCGCACCTTGGCCCAGGCCGAGTAGATGCCCAGGGTGAGGATGGACAGCAAGAGATTGACGGCCCAGATGCGGAAATATTCCGAACCGCGCCCGCTGAAGACAAAGGGTTGCGGGGAAGGGGGTGGGGTGATGCTCGCTCTCGGCACTGGCTCGGGAGCTGGTTCGGACGGGAAGGGCAGGTCGATGGTGTCGTTCATGGGAGCTCTGGTTTGGATTTGTCTGAGGAAGAGGCTGCCGACGGGTCGGGCAAGAATCTATTGCTCGCAGACAAATGTCAAGCCAAGCCCTTATCCATGCGGCTTGTATGGAGATTGTAGGGAAACACCTCGCATTATGACGAGGTCAAGTGGTATGACCTCCTGCAGAAATGCACTGTTTGTGCGAACATTGTTGCCCTGATGCGGTCAAGGTGAAGACATTGCTGAGCTGGTTTCCGGCTTGCGTTGTCGATCTGCGGCCGCAATCCGCGCCTAAATAAAAGTTTCCTGAGCGCCGGCCGGTCTCCACACCGGCCGGCGTTTTCCACCCAAAGGAGCCTCCATGTCCACGTCCTGGAATACCGCCGCCATTGCCGCCAAGCTCGGCATTGCGGTGACCGATCTTGCCCTCGAAACGATTTCCCACAGCGCCGACGGCGTCGATTACGAAAGCGTCCTGCTCTACAACAAGGCCCAGCCGCCTGTCTCGGGCGTGCTGTCGGTGCCCAACTATTTCGGCCTGCGCCAGCAGGCACTGGAAATCGCCGCCACCACCATCGGTGCCGGCCATGCCATCCTGGTGGCCGACGTGTTCGGCAAGTCGGTACGCCCTACCGACGGTGACCAGGCCCTGGCCGCCATCATTCCCCTCAAGAAGGACCGTGCGCAACTGCGCCGGCGCATGCAGGCGGCGCTGAAGGTCTTGCGCGAGCAGAGTTTCGTGAAGCTCGCGGCCGACAAGATCGGCGCCTGCGGCTTCTGCTTCGGCGGCACGGCGGCGCTGGAACTGGCGCGCGACGGCGCCGAACTGCGCGGCACGGTGTCGCTGCACGGTGCGCTCGATACCCCGGCCCCGGGCGAGAGCACGATCAAGGGCGCGGTACTGGTGCTGCATGGCGTGCAGGACCCTTCGGTCCCGCGTGAGCAGGTCAATGGCTTCATCGACGAGATGAGCGCGCTGAAGATCGACTGGCAACTGGTCAACTATGGCCAGGCCGGCCACTCCTTCACCGATCCGGATGCCAACAACCCCGGCTTCTTCTACCACCGCCAGACCGCCGAGCGCGCCGCCGTGGCGCTGCAGGCCTTCTTCGGCGAAGTGCTGGCCTGAGTTCGGACCGTGTTCCTGACCCTGCCGGTCGGCGCCAGGAGCCGGCCGGCAGGGGTATCACCTTTACTACAAGAGACAAGCGTCCATGAAGGGTGCAGGGTGCACATTCCTGCTTCCGGCCATGGCGTAGCGTCCGTGTTTTTCCCTCGTCAAATCCCACGTCCAAAGGATAGTCATGTCACAAGATAAAGAGCCGAGGCGGCGTTTCCTGCGCCAGGTATTGGCCATCGTCCCAGCAGCAACAACGCTAGGTGGCGCCACTACCGTCGCAGTCAGCCAGCAGGCAATCGCCGACAGCGGCTCACCGGGCAAGCCCCGCGCCTACACCCCCACCTACTTCAACGCGGCCGAATGGGCCTTCATCAACGCCGCCGTCGATCACCTGATTCCCTCCGACCAGTACGGTGCCGGCGCCCTCGAAACGGGCGTGCCGGAGTTCATCGACCGCCAGATGGAAACCCCCTATGGCGCCGGCAAGCTGTGGTACATGCAAGGCCCTTTCCATCCTGACAGCGTTCCCGAACTGGGTTACCAGCTCTCGCTGGTGCCGCGTGACATCTATCGCCAGGGTATCGCCGCCTGCAACGACTGGTGCAGCAAGAACCACGGCAAGGTCTTCGCCGAACTGGACAAGGCCAAGCAGCTGGAAGTGCTGAAGATGATGGAAGGCGGCAAGATCGCCTTCGAGACCGTCCCGGCCAAGACCTTCTTCAGCTTCATGCTGGGCAATACCAAGGAAGGCTACTTCGCCGACCCGATGTACGGCGGCAACCAGAAGATGGGCGGCTGGAAGATGGTTGGCTTCCCCGGCGCGCGTGCCGACTACGCCGACTGGGTCGATCAATACAACGTTAAATATCCATACGGCCCCGTGTCGATTCTGGGAGAGAAGGGCTGATCATGGCTATCAAAAAAGACAAAGTGGATGTAGTGATGGTAGGCCTGGGCTGGACCGGTTCCATCATGG
>Ga0308159_1001960_pt1 | contig 25796 bp, 24 predicted proteins | sample PhyCR1_FD_201040 | JGI IMG/M metagenome (GOLD analysis project Ga0308159, IMG submission 201040) | Phyllosphere microbial communities from UC Gill Tract Community Farm, Albany, California, United States - DLSLC.R1 | ecosystem: Host-associated > Plants > Phyllosphere > Unclassified | place: USA...
TGAATTAAATGTTTATTGTGGTTCTTACTTGCCAGATTGGAGGCCTGGAAAGGATTTTAGAGCAATTTATAGTTCCAATGCAAAAATGGGTGGCGGCGTGCATTTAGATTTGTTTCATGAATTAGATTATACAACATGGCTTTTTGGTTTGCCAAATAAAAGTAAATCATACTTAAGAAATAGCTCAAGCCTGGCAATAGATGCTATAGATTATGCCAATTATACACTAGAATATGATAGGTTTACAGCCAATATAATTCTAAATTATTACAGAAGAAAACCTAAGCGGGAGATTGAGATAGTTTTAGATGAAAATACTTGGACTATTGACTTAATAAAAAACGAAGTTAGAAACGATAATAATGAATATTTGTTCAAAACATCAAATTTCAATGTTAAAGATACCTACGTTTTACAATTAGAATATTTTATAAATAGTTTGAAGAGTAAAGAAACTCCGATGAATTCTTTTAAGGATTCTTTAGAAATTTTAAAAATATGTTTAAATGGTGGATAGTTTAAAAGACAAAATAATTTTAGTTACTGGAGGCTCAGGGCTATTAGGTAAAGAAATCATTAATAACTTTTTAACCAGGGGGGCCGTTGCAATTAACGCAGATATTAATGTTGAAACAAATTTTAAAAAACAGACTTTAAATGTTGATATTACTTCAGAGGAGTCAATAGTAACGGCTATAAAACAAGTTACTGATGCTTATGGAAAAATAGATGGATTGGTAAATAATGCTTATCCAAGAACTAAGGATTGGGGTACAAAATTTGAAGATATCACATATGAATCTTGGCAAAAAAATGTAGATATGCAAATGAATACTACTTTTTTGTTCATCCAAAAAATAATACCAGCTTTATTAAAAACGAAAGGTTCAATTGTTAATATAACCTCAATTTACGGAGTTGTTGGAAATGATTTAACTATATATGAAAATACAAGCATTAATACCGCAGCACCTTATTCTGCAATAAAAGGCGGAGTTATTAATTTTACAAGATATTTAGCTTCCTATTATGGAAGGCAAGGTGTTCGGGTAAATTGTGTTTCGCCAGGAGGAATATTCGATCATCAGCATGAAACATTTGTTGCGAATTATGAAAAAAAAGTCCCCATGGGAAGAATGGGTAATCCAGATGATATAGCTCCAGCTGTTTCATTCTTAATTTCGGATGATGCGAAATATATTACTGGGCAAAATTTAATTGTTGATGGAGGATGGACCGCAATATGAGAAAGAGTTTAATAATTGGTGCTGGTCAACTTGGAAGCAGGCATCTTCAGGGGTTAGTTAAATCTACTGAAATGATTGAAATTTATGTTTTAGATCCATCAGCAGAATCATTGAGAATTTCAGAGGAAAGAGAAAAGGAAATTACTCATACCCATAAAATCGTTTACAGTCAGGTTTGGGAAATACTGCCTAAATCTTTTGATTTAGTAATTATTGCTACAAGTTCGAATATTAGAGAGACAATTATCAGTAAACTATTAAATAATCATAAAGTTACGTTCTTAGTATTAGAAAAAATTCTTTTTCAAGAACTGGAAGCTTATCGAAGAGTTAGTGACTTGTTAATAGAAAACAACGTAATTACTTATGTAAACCATCCCAGAAGGATGTTCGAATCTTACAAGTTTCTCAAAACAAATATTAAAGAGAATAAGCGAAATATTTATACAATAGTTGGGGGTAATTGGGGATTGGGTTGTAATGCCTTACATTTTTTAGACCTTTTTGTTTATTTGTCAGGAAATAAAATTCAGGATATAAATATAAGTTTAATTGATGACGAAATAATTGAGAGTTCTCGTAAAGGATTTATTGAGTTTACGGGTACTTTAACTGGCCATTTAATGGATGGCTCATTCTTTAATGTGACATCTTTTAAAGGAGACTCAAGCGCTATAACGTTGTCTGTTTTTAATGATGAACAGAGATTTATAATTCAAGAAGGTGGAACCCCTCAGATTTATATGTTAGAAAAGACGAAGTTATTTTCACAGGAAAATTTTAATTTCAAGGTTCAATATCAAAGTGAATTAACAATGAATATTGCCTTACAACTTCTTAAGAATAATTCTTGCACATTACCTACTTTTCAAGAAGCAAGGCATTCACATGAATTATTTTTGAAGGCTATGCTCGAAAAATACAATAAAATATCAGGATTAAAAGCTACAATATTACCTATTACATAATGAAAAATACAGTTTTAATAGTGGGAACGGGGCCAATGGCGCTTGATTATGCTAAAGTATTGCAATTTCAAAATGTACCGTATAGTGTTGTTGGCAGAGGAGAAGAATCTGCGGAGAAATTTAGAATAGAAACAGGAATAAAACCTTTTGTAGGAGGGCTTCAAAAATATTTAGAAGAGACTGTTTTATCGGATAAAACTAATGTAATAATAGCAACAGGAACAGAAGCTTTAATGGATTCTTTACTTTTGGTGCTTAAAACAGGCGCTAAAAGGGTTTTGATAGAGAAGCCCGCTGCTATTAGTATAGAAGAATTAATAAAAAACGAAAAAGAGTTAATGCCTTATTCGCACAAAGTTTTTGTAGCGTATAATAGAAGATTTTATGCGTCAGTGGTAGAGGCACAACGAATAATAGAGGAAGATGGAGGGCTGCAAACAATGCATTTTGAATTTACTGAATGGGCTCATAAAATAGAGCCTTTAACAAAAGCTTCTGGAGTAAAAGAAAACTGGTTTTTTGCGAACTCTACCCATGTTGTAGATCTTGCTTTTTACCTAGGTGGAAAACCTGTACAATGGCAAGCTTATTCTAAAGCTGGTGCTCTTAAATGGCATTCAAAAACAAATTTTACGGGTGCAGGAATTACCGAAAAAAATGTTCTATTTAGTTATTTGTCTAATTGGGAAAGTGCAGGAAGATGGGCAATAGAATTACTAACAGAAAAAAGAAGGATTTATTTGAAACCTATGGAAGGGCTTAGTATCCAAGACAAAGGAACTATTGCTGTAATTGAACATAAATTTGATGATTCTTTAGATGTGAAATTTAAGCCAGGATTATATCGACAAGTGGAGGCTTTTTTCTCTAATGAAAATAACCTTCCCCTTTGCAACCTTTTTGAGCAAATTGTAAGTTCTAAAAATATTTACACAAAGATTTTAAAATAATACGAGTTTTTATTTAATATTATAATTAACTCTTAATCAGGCGCATGAAAGCTTACACGCTTACGGTGAGTGAAGTACGAAAAGAAACGGAAGATACCGTCACTCTTTGCTTCAAACAACCAGGACTAAAAAAAATCAAATACTCCGCTGGACAATATCTTACTCTAATTTTCAGGATAAATGGTCGCAGGTATCTGAGGCCTTATTCTTTTTCTTCATCTCCTATGATAGATTCTTTTTTAGAGGTAACAGTTAAAAGAGTTGCGAATGGAATTGTTTCAAATTTTGTAAACGATAAGGTTGCAATTGGCGATATCATTGAAGTATTAGAACCTATGGGAGATTTTATTTTGCCTACTGAAAATCTTTTAAAAAATGTGTTTTTATGGGGAGTTGGAAGTGGTGTAACACCTTTATTTTCTTTAGCGAAATTTATTCTTAGTGCTGAACATTTAAGAGAATCACGTGTACACTTGATTTATGGAAATCATAATATTGAAAGCTCTATTTTTTGGAATGCGCTACATGTTTTGCAAAAGCAAAATCCAGAAAAATTTGAAATAACTCATTTTCATACGCGTTCTGAAAAAAATGAAAATATTTCCGTTAGTATTCATGGAAGAATCCAACCTGAACTTGTATTGGAACTATATGACGTGAATCAAATAAAAGAAAGCCTGCATTACATCTGCGGGCCAGCAGATTTGAAAAAAAATATAAAAGAAATATTAGCCAACTATAATGTTGACACTCATCAAATCTTAATTGAAGATTTTGAGTTGGTAAAGGATCCAAATGATTTTATTGATATCAAAACTCAGAAGGTAACTTTAGAATATGATGGCAAAGTTGTTGAGATAGAGGTTTTAAAAGGTAAAAGTATTTTAGAGGCCGCTTTAGATGTGGATATTGAATTGCCTTATTCATGTCAGACTGGAAATTGCAATAGCTGTAAAGCAATATTAAAGAGAGGTAAAAGTAAAATGATTGGAATTAAAAAAAGAGAAGATCTTTCGGAAGAAGAATTTCTCTTGTGTTGTACATATCCAGTCAACGAAGATGTATATATAAAGATATAAAGTATGAAGGTAGTAATTTTTGCGGGGGGCTTTGGTACTCGCCTTATGGAAGAAACAGAAGCAAGACCAAAACCAATGGTTGAAATAGGTGGTAAACCTATTTTATGGCATATATTAAAAATGTATGAAAAACATGGCTATAATGAATTTGTTATTTGTTTGGGCTATAAAGCGACTTATATAAAAGAATATTTTTATAATTATTATCTACATAATTCAGATGTCACTATTGAATTAGCAAATAACAATATCAATGTACATTACTCTGAAACGGAATCGTTCAAAGTGACGTTGATTGATACAGGCTTATATACCAATACAGCAGGCAGGCTTAAACGTATCGAGAAATATGTAAAAGGCGAAACTTTTATGTTGACTTACGGAGATGGAGTTTCTGATGTTGACATAACCGCACTTATAAATTTTCATAAATCTCATGGAAGAATGGCAACTTTGACAAGTGTGCAAGTTCCTGGACGTTTTGGAAATCTGGAAATTAAACCACATGGTGAAGTTGACAGCTTTATTGAAAAACCGGCGGGTGATGGAATGTGGATAAATGGAGGCTTTTTTGTTTTAGAGCCCGAAATTTTTAAATACCTTGCAGGTGATGTGGATGATGTACAATGGGAGAAAGAACCTCTGGGTGCTATTGCAAAGGATCAGCAGCTTGCAGCATACAGGCATGAGGGTTTTTGGAAATGTATGGATGCCCTTAGAGATAGAATTGAACTTGAAGCTTTGTGGAGTTCTGACACAGCAAAATGGAAGACATGGTAGAATCATTATTTAATAGGCTGAAAAACACTTACAGTGGGAAAAAAGTTTTTTTGACAGGGCATACCGGATTTAAAGGTGCCTGGATGTTAAAAGCTTTGACGCAATTAGGTGCTGTGGTAAAAGGCTACGCACTGGCTCCGCAAACTGAGGATGACTTATTTTATTTAATTGATGGAGAAAATATTTGTCACTCTGTTATATCAGATCTAAGAGATAAAACCCGACTGCATGAGGAACTTACTTCATTCCAGCCTGATTTTGTATTTCATTTAGCCGCCCAACCTTTAGTACGGCTATCCTACGAGATTCCTGCTGAGACATTTGAAGTAAATGTTATCGGTACGGCTAATGTTTTAGATGCAGTTAATTCACTTGAAAAACCCTGCAGTGTTGTTCTGATTACGACCGATAAGGTATATCATAATAACGAATGGATTTATCCATACAGGGAAAATGACAGATTAGGCGGCTATGATCCTTACAGCGCAAGTAAAGCTTGTGCCGAATTATTAATTGACTCCTATAGAAATTCTTTTTTTAATGTAAAAAATTATAGCCAACACAAAAAAGCAATTGCCGTGGCAAGAGCGGGAAATGTGATTGGCGGGGGAGATTGGTCAAAAGATCGCTTAATCCCGGATATTGCAAAGGCATTTGCTTTTGAAAAACCTGTTGTGATCAGGAATCCTCAATCCGTGAGGCCATGGCAGCATGTTTTGGAGCCTGTTATAGGATACCTGATGTTGGGAGATAACTTATATTCAGATCCGGAAAAATATAGCTTAGCATATAATTTCGGCCCTCAATTATCAGATGCCCTTACCGTTGAAGAAATGCTTAAGCTGGCAATAGAAAGCTGGGGTAAAGGTAAATATATGGTAGAACAGACAGAGGGACAACCTCACGAAGCAGGATTACTTAAACTTGATATTAGTAAAGCCATAGTTGAATTGAAATGGCACCCTAAAATGAATGCTAGGCAAGCAGTTAGCATGACTATGGACTGGTATAAAGAGTTTAATGTAAATAAAAAAGGTATTTCAGATTTTACCGCCGTACAAGTACAGACTTTGTTAAATGGATAAACATTTTTTGATTACAGGAGCTACAGGTTTTTTAGGTAGTAATTTAGTTAAAGAACTTTTTCTAAATAAAATAAAGCTTTCCATCGTTATCAGACCAGAATCTTCAATTGCAAGACTTGGCTCTATTAGTCATAATCTGAATTTTGTCCTGACAGATAATTTAGATTTGTTCTTTAGGGAAAATAAAATAGATGGTGTCATTCATCTTGCTACCAATTACGGAAGAAAAGGGGAGGATTTAAATGATATAATTAATTCTAATTTAGTTTTTCCTGTAAAGCTAATTAATCTTGCTGTGGAGCATGATGTGCGGTTTTTTATAAATACAGATACTTCTTTGCCCAGGAATCTAAATGCTTATTCATTGTCTAAAGCTCAATTTAAAGATTGGCTCAAACAGGTTTCGGGGAGCTTAAAAATTGTAAACATTGTTCCTGAATATTTTTATGGTCCTAATGATGATGATACAAAATTCATTACCAGTATAATAAATAAATTAGAGGAAAATGCAGATTTTATCGATTTTACAAGTGGTATTCAACAAAGGGATTTTATTTATATTGATGATATCATTTCTGCTTATATGTGTATCATAAAGAATATTGAGGATCTAGATTTATATTCAGAAATTCCGGTAGGTACATCTTCAACAATAAGTTTAAGATCTTTGGTAGAGTTGATTAAAGGATTTTACCAACACAAGAAGACAAAATTAAATTTTGGCAAACTCCCTATTCGCCAAGGTGAAATTATGGAATCGAAAGCTAATATAACTATATTAAAATCAATGGGTTGGTTTCCTGTTGTTGGTATAGAAAAAGGAATACAGAAAATTGTTGATTTAAAAAGTAAAAAATAAATAGTCTATTTTAGAGTATTGCAAAGGTAAGGTTATGATATTGATTTTAGGTGCTGGATTAGCAGGTATGAGTTGTTCTTACCATTTGAAACATGATTGTCTTGTAGTTGAAAAGAACAGCTATTCGGGAGGCCATATTTATTCACACCAGATAAATGGCTTTACTTGGGATGAAGGTCCTCATGTTTCATTTACAAAGCATCAATACGTAAAAGATTTATTTGCATTAAGCGTGGAGGGCGAATTTTTAGAATATCCAGTATATCCAACAAATTATTACAAGGGATATTGGATTGCACATCCTGCTCAGTCTAATTTGCACGCGGTTCCTGAGCCTGTTAGGTCCAAATGCCTTTCTGACTTTTTGGAAACTAGGGGGAACATTGAAAGTCATACTCAGCCTTCAAATTATGACGAATGGATTAAATTAGCGTTTGGTAATGAATTTTCTAATCAATTCGTAAAAGCGTATACAAAAAAATACTGGACCTTAGACCCCGAATACTTGTCCACAGATTGGGTGGGTGAAAGAGTTTTTTTTCCAGATGTAGAAACTGTAAAAAAGGGTTTTGAAGGCCCGCTTGAAAAATCTACCCATTACATAACAAGTGTAAGGTATCCTAAAAAAGGTGGTTATAACAATTACGCAAGCCTCTTGAAAAAGGATATGAATGTTCAATTTAATAAGTGCGTAAATAAAATAAATTTGGAGTCAAAAACTGTTTATTTTACTGATGGCACTGAACAACACTACACAAAATTAATAAATACATTACCTTTGCCGGAATTTGTGAAATTTCTTCATGCTGATGAGAGGATACAAGACGCGGCCAAAGATTTGGCATGTTCGGAACTTTTGCTATTGAATTTTGAGGTTAACCATGAGGCAACAATTGATTCACATTGGTTGTATGTTTATGATGATGACAAGTATGCTACCCGAATTAATTTTACAGAGTTATTGTCTCCGGATAACGGCTTAGAAGGTAAATGCGGCATTCAGGTAGAAGTTTATTTCTCAAAGTATAAACAACAAAATGAAACAGTAGAAAATATTAGTAAAAAAGTTGTAGCGGAGCTTGTGGAGATGGGCCTTATAAAAGATGAAAGTTTCATTGAAGCGGTAAATACTAAGTATGTTAAATATGCTAATGTAATCTTTGATCACAAAAGGAGGGAAGCGGTAGATAAGATATTAGATTATCTATGTGCTTTTGGATTACATAGAGAGTATGACGATCTTGCTCCTGCCACAGACTGGATAGCAAAGGAATCAAAGGCTAACAATGATCAGCTAGGGGATATTATCCTTGCAGGCAGATTTGGACAGTGGAAATATTATTGGACAGATGATTGTGTTCTTAGGGGCAAATATATTGCTGAAAACATAAATCAAAATAAATAAAACAGAGACAAAGCATTTAATTAAAAAGCTAAGAGATGGAGTATAAAAATATTGATGAGACGCTTAAAACCCAATTGCTACCGTTTATCGGGAAAAATATAGGTAAAGAAATTAAACCAGGAGTTGACTATATTCCTGTAACAGGAAAAATAATAAGTGCTGAAGATATTTTAAATGGAGTAGATGCAGCAATGGATGGCTGGTTAACAGCAGGTCGTTTTGCGAATCAATTTGAAAAAGAATTTGCAGAATACTTTGGTGCATATAGATCTTTATTGGTTAATTCAGGGTCGTCGGCAAATTTAGTTGCATTTTATGCTCTGACATCTCCAAAATTAGGAGCACGAGCTATTAAACCAGGAGATGAAGTAATTACAGTTGCAGCTGGTTTCCCTACTACAGTTAATCCAATTATCCAATTTGGGGCTGTCCCAGTATTTATAGATGTTGACATCGCTACACATAATGTGAAGTCAGATATGATAGAAGCTGCAGTAACTTCTAAAACGAAAGCGATAATGATTGCCCACTCACTTGGTAATCCTTTCGATCTGGATGAGGTTATGCGTGTAGCAAAAAAACACAACCTGTGGGTTGTTGAAGATGATTGCGATTCTCTTGGTGCTACTTACAAAGGAAAGAAGACAGGAACTTTTGGAGATATAGCTACTTTTTCATTTTATCCTGCACATCATATTACTATGGGTGAAGGTGGGGCTGTGCTTATAAATAATCCAGTATTGTCAAAATTGGCTGAAAGTTTTAGAGACTGGGGCAGAGACTGCTATTGCGAACCTGGAAAAGATAATACCTGTGGATGTCGTTTTGATCAACAGTTAGGTACTTTGCCTTTTGGATATGATCATAAATATACATATTCACATATTGGTTTTAATCTTAAAGTAACGGATATGCAGGCAGCATTTGGCGTTTCTCAGATTAAAATGATTGACCATTTTGTTCAGCGCAGAAAGGAAAATTATGCAGCGCTATATGAAAGAATGAAAGAATTCGAAGAAGTATTCATACTCCCAGAGCCTACCCCAAATTCTGATCCTTCATGGTTTGGATTTTTACTTACGCTGAGGGAGGGCGACGCTGCAGACAGACATATGCTTGTTCAGCATCTGGAAGAGAAGAAAATTGGAACTCGCTTATTATTTGGAGGGAATTTGTTAAGGCAGCCTGCTTATGCTGACATTAATCATCGAGTTGTAGGAGACCTGGCAAATACTGATATTATTATGAATCAGTCTTTTTGGTTAGGAGTGTGGCCAGGCTTAAATGAAAGCCATTATGATTATATTGCCCAGGTTATCAGAGATTATATTAATTCTTAATTGGAATATTGTTTATAGTGCATGAATAACTTTACATTAATAATACCAACACATAACAGGCACAAATACTTGAAACGCTCAATGGAGTATTTTAAAGATTTACAAACCCATGTCATTTATTGCGATTCATCATCTGTGAATTATGAGGGTGAGTTATACCCTAATGTAAATTATTTGCACCTGCCTGGTGAAAACTTTGCCAAAAAGGTATTATTTGCTTTATCTAGTATAAAAACAAATTTTGTTGCACTTTGTGCAGATGATGATTTTATAATAATCGATTCATTGTATAAAGGTTTACTTTTTCTTGAGGAGAATAAAAATTATAAAGCAGTCGTCGGCAAATATATTTCTTTCAAAGATAAATTTGACGGGGATTATTATCCATTATATCAGGAGCTTCCGAATGATATTAGTTTTAATGCTAAAAAAAATGCGGAAATATTTTTTAAGAATTATTATCAGATTCTATGGGGCATGTATGATAAAGACGTCCTAATAAAAGCTTTTGGGATTATTGATAAAGCTAAGTTTAATAATGATAATTTTATTGAATTGGTTATTGGTACCTGCGTGTGTCACGCTGGAAATATAAAGTTTCTAAGAGATATTTGGGGAGTTCGTGAAATAAGTACCATTGAACATTGGGGTAGTAGACATGCTCCTATCTTGAGTAAGAAAATCGCTCAAATACGTGGTGATTATTCAAAATTCAGCAAATTGATCGATAGTGAGACAAATGCCGGTTATGCTGATTTGGTTATGAATAACTATTTGAATGGGCATAGGGAGCGGGTTGGCTTTTTGCGTCTTGCGATAGGTGAAATAATTCCTAAAGCAATAAAAAAAATTGTCAGAAATAAGATTTTGATCAAAAGCGCAGTATCTAGACTTGATTTAAGCCAGTCAGACAATGAACTTCTTTACTCCATAACTTTAATATTAACAAAGGGTTCTCCGTCTAACATAAAATTTTAAAATCTAAATGGCTAATTTTGTAGGGTTTTTAAAGCATGGGGGGAATTATCTCATTGCCAGTGTTGCCACTAGTGCTTTAGCCTTTGTTTCCATACCAGTGTATACCAGATTGCTTAGTACTGAAGACTACGGAGTAGTTAGTATTTTTATGGGGGTAGTTAGCCTTTTGGCAAGCATTATGTCTTTTAGTACTGATAGGTCCATAAGCAGGTATTTTTTTGATCAAGAAAATGAACTTGATTTCAAGAAGTTTGTAGGTACTTCATCAATCCTTGCTTTCGCGTTTTTTATTTTCAATTCTATATTATTATTTTTATTTGCAGATGAATTCGGTAAAGTTGTTGGACTTGATAGGAATGCTGTTTTTTTAATAATTCCTATAACTGCCATAAATATAATAGGATTGACATTTGAACAAATTTACGGTCCCCTTAAACGGAGCAAAGAGATTGCAATCTCTTCTGTCGCAAGAGTTTTTGCTGGCTTCGCTTTCTCAGTTTCTATTATTCTGCTTTTTAAAGAGAATAAGTTTTATGGGCAAATTTTGGGACAGGTATTAGCAGGACTATTCATGGTTTTTTTTTGGATTCGTTTAATAAAGCCTTATTTGAATTGGTCTTTTGATACTTCATATATTAGGTACATATTCTTATATTCTGTCCCTTTAATCCCGTATGCTCTAAGCGGTGTGATAATTGAACAGTTTGGGAAAATTGCTATTGGCAGTTCCCAAAGCTTGAGCGAAGCCGGCTTTTATAATTTAGCATTGACAATTAGCAGTATTGTGAACATAGTTATTGCTGTTACACATCAGGCGTGGAATCCATATTACTTTGAATACATGAATTCCAAGAACTACAAGCAGCTAGATAGTGATTTTATAAGAATTTTCAGATTAACAATATTGGTTGCTTTCGGTGTTGCATGTTTTGGAAAGGAGATCGGATTGTTGTTAGCAAAAAAAGAATTTTCGGGAGCATTATACCTTGTTCCTGTTTTCACGATTGGTTATATATTTTCGCAATTGTCCTTTGCTTATATCAGAAATTTTGGATACACTAAAAAAACCCAATATATGACAATAACCATTCTTGTTAGTGGGATGAGTAATGTTATTTTTAATATTTTCTTTATAAAATTATTTGGTGAACTCGGGGCTGCAATCTCCTTTGTATTATCGTATATAATTATGACTTTGCTTGCATGGCTAATTAATATGTATTTTGTTAAGCTTCATACAACTCCTCTGAAGCAATTAATAATCCCTCTTACTATTACAATTCCTTTTTATGGAATCTTATTTTTTGTAATGCGTACAGAAACACTATTGCTTGGGATAATTATAAAAGCATTCTTGTTTTGTATTTTTACCACCATTATTTTTTGGACAGATAGAAAAGATATTAAGTCCTTTGTAGTCAAAAATTTGAGGGTAAAGATTAGTAAAATAGCCTAGTCGATGGATTATGCTTATTGTTAAAAATGTAGGTTGACCAATACAAAACATCTAAACTTAGGAATATGAAGAAAAGTGCTTATATAATTACTAGGCCATTGCAATATATTAACGCTACAAATATTGAAGATGAAAACTTAAAGGATTGTTACCTTGAGGACAATTTTAACTCTTTCGAATTGTTTGTCAGTAACATAAGATCCAAATCAAATTATTGGGATAAAGTTTATACTTGCAAAACCAAACAGTTAGGCTTATTTAAAATTATTTTGAACAGACGAAAATATTCCAAGGTTTATCTTGATTCTGATCTAGGAATTTTACTTAGAATATCCCTTATATTATTGTTTCCTTTAAAAATTTATGTCTACGAAGAAGGATTTGCTTCCTATACAGCGGAATACAGGGGTAAGAAGACCTTTAGGGACATTATACTGACTGCAATTGACAAAATTTTGTGTGGGAAAAACTGGTCTGGTGGATCCGCTAGAACACAGGGAATTTACTTGTATCAAAAACATGCCTTCAGAAAGATTGTGTCTGATACTACTTCAAAGGAGATGTTAGATTTTAAATCTAAGTTTTCAGATCATCTTGTATCAATACCGGAAATAAATTTTTTATTTAAAGGAATTGATTTTGAATTGTTCAGGGATAAAGAAGTTTTGCTCTATATATCTTCCTGGACTATAAATAATAAATTAAAAGAATATATAGATAAATATCCTAAACATATCAAAATTATCAAGCCACATCCACATATTAAAGAATTCTCATTTGACAATGATTATTTTGAACATATTATAGAGAATATGCTTAACGCAGAAATTGTTATTTTAGAAATAATGAAAGTTTGCAAAGAGCTTATTATTATTCACGAAGGAAGTGCAGCTATGTTAACTTTTAAGAATTCGCTTAAACTTAAAGAATATAATATCAATACTCCTGAGAATAGGCTAAAATATGATGAACTTAAAGAAATGTTTGTTTAGATAGAAAATGGTTTAAATTAATCGTGAATTAAAAAAGTAGAAGAAGAATCTAAATTAACCGTACTTTTGTTTTTACTAATAAAAAGTTCTATAACGACAAGGTCTAAAATAAAAAAAGGTCAAATTGAATTTGAAAATATTTAATACAATAACTTCATTAATATTAGTAATTCTATTAATAATTAGATCTTCAATATTCCGTGGAATACTTCCTGATTTTATATTTCAATTAGTAATAGTAATTTTAGATCTATATCTGTTTTTTTTGTTTGCCAGATATAAGGGTAAGGTAAATGTTTTTGGCCTTTATTTGGTAATTGTCTGCTTATGTTCGTTAACAATAAACAATATCTTAGGGCTTTTAAATCCTGTATTAAATTCATGGTCCAGGTATTTTCTTTTCATATTTGGATTTATTATTGTAGGGCCATTGATAATTAATGATAAGATTAATGACTTCAGAAAATGCTTGTTTAACATTATTTTAAATTCATTATTGATTATAAATGTGATATCTATTTTATCTGTAATTACTTTACGGGACTTTAACTTTTTTGAAGGGTATAGTGGTTTCATGGAAAGTTCAATTTTATTAGGATCGACAACTTCTTTTGCTATGATAATATGTCTAGCAAATTTTTTTTATAGTGACAACAAAAAATATAAGATATTCTATTTTGTTTTATTTTTCATGTCCGTCCCCGTAATATTATTAACCGCTGCTAGGTCAGCAATTTTGAGCTTATCGTTGGCATTATTTATTTCCTTTATCCTAAATTTTAAAAAAAGTTTACCTTTTTTGATTTCTGTTGCTATTTTGGCATTTGTTTTTTTTAATAAAATCCAGATTTTTGCTACACCATTGTTAGCCAAGATGGAAAAAAGAGAATCTGGAGATATTACAGCGGGAAGAGGCGGTATAAATTATGACAATTTTCTCGATTTTAGAGATAACCCCATAATTGGGGCAGGCTTTTACAACATAATTCATAGTTCCAACTCTAAAATAAATCCTGATGGCTCACTTGAGTATTCTTCTGGCTGGTTATTTGTTTTATCAACAACTGGGCTTTTAGGTCTTTTGTTTTTGCTATATTTTATTATTAGAACATTAAGGTGTCTTCCTGTCTTTAAAAAACGCCAGAAAGAAGGATTTATATCAATTATGTTTATGTTTTATTTTTTTATAAATATGAACTTTGAGGGTTATATTTATTCAGGCGGAGGGCTATTGTTTTACTTACTTTGGCTTTCTTTCTCTTTAGTTAATATGGTCAAGCTAGATAAAAAACATGAAGCTGTTACAGATTAGTATAGAAGTCAACAGTGGTTCCGTAGGAAGGATAGCGGAACAAATTGGACAGGTCGTTCTTGAAAGAGGTTGGGAAAGCCACATTACTTATGCGAGAAATAATAACCCAAGTAAGTCACAGGTAATTAAGATTGGAAACAAATTTGACATATACACTCACGGAATTGAAACCAGAATTTTTGATAATCATTGTTTGAGTTCTACTACTTCGACAAGAGATCTGGTTGAAAGAATCAAAGAAATTAATCCCGATATAATTCATCTGCACCATCTTCATGGTTATTTTATTAACATGGAGGTGTTATTTGATTATCTTAAAGAGAGTAAGATACCTGTTGTCTGGACTTTTCATGATTGTTGGGCATTTACAGGACATTGTGTTCATTTCGATTTTGTAGGCTGCAATAAATGGAAGACCCAATGTTATGATTGTGAACAAAAAAAGGAATATCCAGCGAGTTTGCTGTTTGATCGTTCAAGGCAAAACTACATAGATAAAGAACGAATTTTCAATTTGGTCCAAAACTTGACAATTGTTTCTGTGTCGAAATGGTTATCAGAAAAAGTAAGTGAGTCCTTTTTGAAAAATCACGAATCTCGGATAATTTATAACGGAGTCGACTTGGAACGATTTTATCCAAAAGACTCCAGGGATAAAATAGATGCACTACATGGTACTAAAGATAAGTTTTTACTTTTGGGGGTTGCAACAACTTGGGACAGTCGCAAAAGGCTAGTGGATTTTATTGAATTGTGTGATTCACTTAATGATACATTCGCAATTATTCTAATTGGACTGAGTAATGAGCAAATAAGAAAACTTCCTGCCAAAATAATTGGACTCAGTAGAACAGAAAATCAAGACGAGTTGTGTGATTTCTATTCCGCGTCAGATCTATATTTAAATCTTTCAGTGGAGGAAACTTTTGGGCTTACAACTGCTGAGGCACTAGCATGCGGTACTCCGTCAATTGTTTATAATTCAACTGCGTGTCCGGAACTAATTGATGATAATACTGGTTTTATTGTCGAAAAATTAAATATTAATGAGTTAGTTGATAAAATTAATATGGCTAAAACCATTGGGAAATACAGTTTTAGTCAATCATGTAGAAATAGGGCAGTTGAATTGTTTAATAAAAAAGAACGATTTTTGGAATATTTTAACCTTTACAATGAAATTCTGAATAAAAATGGACAAAAATAAAACTTATCAAATTTGTACCAAGACAATAATGGATACTTCTGATCCAGGTATCATTTTTAATGAAAAAGGCGAGAGCGATTATTATACAAATTATATCGAAACCATACTTCCGAACTGGCATACGGACCAGCGTGGTTATGCTGAATTAATGAAGGAGGCTGAGAAAATTAAGGCTGATGGGAAAGGTAGAGATTTTGATTGTATTATTGGTCTAAGTGGAGGATTGGATAGTTCATATGCTGCTTATATAGCTAAAGAAGTAATGGGCTTAAGGCCATTGATATTTCATGTTGACGCTGGCTGGAATACAGACAAGGCAGTTGGTAATATTGAAAAATTGGTAAATGGTTTAAATTTAGATCTTTATACAGATGTAATTAACTGGGAAGAAATGAAGGACCTTCAGGTTGCCTTTTTAAAGTCTCAAATCGCAGATCAGGATTTACCACAAGATTATGCTTTCTTTTCTGGATTGTACAAGTTTGCAAAGAAAAATAAGATTAAATATGTTTTAACGGGTGGAAATTTTTCTACAGAATGTTGTAGAGAACCGGAAGAATGGGGCGGTTTTCCAGGCATCGATACCAGACTTGTGAAGGATATCCATTCTAAATTTGGTAAAAGACCACTTAAAACCTTTCCACTTGTAGATATATTGAGTTATAAAATTTATTATCGCTACGTATTAGGTATGAAAGTTTTTAAACCTTTAAACCTAGTACCATATAACAAAGAAGATGTAGAAAAACTTCTATTAGAAAAATATGGTTGGGAAAGTTTTCAGCACAAGCATCATGAGTCTCGTTTCACGAGGTTTTACGAAGATTATTGGTTGCCACGTAAATTTGGCTTTGAAAAAAGAAGGGCTCATTTTTCTAGTCTTATTTTAACTGGCCAAATGACTAGAGAAGAAGCTTTAGAACGCATATCAAAGCCAGAACTCTCTGAAGATTTTTTACAGAAGGAGTTTGATTATGTTGCAGATAAACTTGATTTAACAAGAAATGAGCTGCAAAAAATCTTCGAGGGTGAGAATAAAACCTATAAAGATTATAAAAATAAAATGAATATTATCAAGGCTGGCTCTAAGGTAATGATGAAGATAGGCTTGGAAAAAAGATTATTTAGATGATAACAATAATTGACTATGGTGTTGGAAATATCTATGCATTTCAGAATGTGTATAAGAGATTGAACATTCCTACCAAGATTGCCAAAACAGAACAAGATTTGGAAGGTGCAGAAAAACTCATCCTTCCAGGTGTTGGATCATTCGATTATGCAATGACGCAGTTGAATAATTCTGGAATGAGGGAGAAATTAGATGCATTAGTGCTCGAGGATAAAAAACCTGTAATCGGGATATGTGTAGGCATGCAGATGATGGCTAATGGAAGCGACGAAGGTAATTTGGAAGGATTGAAATGGATTGATGCTGAAGTGAAAAAATTCGATGAGGCTACTATAAAATATGTAACCAAATTACCACACATGGGATGGAATGATGTAAATCCTATAGATGGGCATCCACTCTTCAAAAGTTTAGAAAAAAATGCTCTTTTTTATTTCCTACATAGTTTTTATTTTTACTGTAATGATATCAATGATAGCATAGCTCAGTCATACTATGGAATTAACTTTACATCATCAGTTAATCATAATAATATTTACGGTATTCAGTTTCACCCTGAAAAAAGCCATCACTATGGTGAGACTTTACTTCACAATTTCGCAAAAATTTAATGCTTCGCCCAAGAATTATTCCCAGCCTTTTAGTGCATGATAATGGACTAGTTAAAACGGTTAACTTCAAAAATGCCAAATATGTTGGAGACCCAATAAATGCTGTTAAAATTTTTAATGAAAAGGAAGTTGATGAGCTAGCCGTTTTTGATATTGACGCTACGGTATTAAATAAAGAGCCAGATTATGCGCTTATTGAAAAATTAGCTAACCAATCTCGAATGCCTTTATGTTATGGAGGTGGTGTTAAAACTGTTGAGCAAGCCCAGCGTATATTTGGTTTAGGTATAGAAAAAATTGCTCTTAGTAGTGCAGTAATAAATAAGCCAGAATTGATAATGGAAATTGCTGATCGGGTGGGTAGTCAAAGTGTAATCGTCGTATTAGATGTGAAAAAGAAATTGCTTGGTGGGTATGAGGTATATACTCATAATGGAAAAAAAAGCAGTGGCATTAATCCTTTTAAATTTATTGAAGAGGCTGAAAAACTCGGAGCGGGAGAAATCATAATTAATTCAATTGATCAGGACGGAGTAATGAAAGGTTACGATATGAACTTAATTGATAAAGTCAGAGAAAAGATATCATTACCAATAACCGTACTTGGAGGTGCTGGCTCATTAGATGATATTGGAAAAGTGATTAATAAGCATGGTATAATTGGCGTAGGTGCTGGAAGTCTTTTCGTTTTTAAAGGAGTTTATAAAGCTGTACTTATTAACTATCCGAATAGAAGCGAAAAAGACGAACTGATTTATAAGAACCATAAAGGTTAAAATATAAGAACGATGTTAATTCAAAATAAAACATTACTGATAACTGGTGGAACAGGATCTTTTGGATCGGCTGTTTTAAACCGTTTCTTACATACTGAACATTTCAGCGAAATCCGAATTTTCTCTCGCGATGAGAAGAAGCAAGATGACATGAGAAATTCGCTAAAAAGTGATAAACTAAAATTTTATATAGGCGATGTAAGGGATATAAATAGCGTAGAAAGGGCAATGTATGGTGTAGATTATGTTTTTCATGCGGCAGCATTAAAACAAGTTCCATCTTGTGAGTTCTTTCCAATAGAAGCTACAAAAACCAACGTATTTGGAACACAAAATGTGATATCAGCAGCAATTGCAAGTAAGGTAAAAAAAGTTATTTGTCTAAGTACTGATAAAGCTGCTTATCCAATTAATGCTATGGGTATTTCAAAGGCCTTAATGGAAAAGGTAGCTATTGCGGCATCAAGAGATTCATCTGAAACCACTGTCTGCTTAACCAGGTATGGAAATGTTATGGCTTCAAGAGGGTCAGTGATTCCATTATTTTTGAAGCAAATTCAAGCTGGACAAGCTCTTACCATAACGGATCCAAATATGACCAGATTTTTAATGTCGTTAGAGGATGCAGTAGATCTTGTATTATTTGCATTTGAACACGCAAATCCAGGAGATTTATTCGTCAATAAAGCTCCTGCAGGTACTATAAGAGATTTAGCCCAGGCGCTGAAAGAGTTATGTAAGGCAGACAATGAAATTAAAATTATTGGAACTCGTCATGGTGAAAAATTGTATGAAACACTTTGCACTCGTGAGGAAATGACCAAAGCTGAAGATATGGGTGAGTTTTATCGCATTCCTGCAGACAATAGAGATTTAAATTACGCTCAATATTTTTCTGAAGGTGAAGAAGAAATTTCCGTAATTGAAGACTATCATTCTCATAATACTGAACAGCAAGGTGTTGAAGGTATGAAGAAACTGCTTAGCAATTTGCCCTTGATTAAAAGAGAAGTGTTTGGCGATTTAACAGTGGTGCAATACGCAGGTTAATGAGTGATTTGGATATTATAAAAGGTGGAAGTCATACTGATCAACGTGGTGCCATTACCTTTATCAACGATTTTGACATGCAGCCAGTTAAACGGTTTTATCGCATTGAGCATAAAGATACTAAAACAGTTAGAGGCTGGAGGGGTCACAAAATTGAGCAGCGATGGTTTCATGTTTTGCTTGGGGCATTTATTGTTAGCCTTGTCGAAATAGATAATTGGGATCAACCATCGCAGAATGCTAGACAGCAAACTTTCATTCTTAAATCATCCGATATTGCCGTTTTATATATTCCTGCTGGATATGCCAGCAGTATTAGGGCTATAGAAAAAAACTCTGAGATGATCGTATTTGGTGATTATCCGATAGAAGATGCAAAACATGACGACTATTTATATCCGTCTGATTTTTTTACCAATGCTCAAGTTTAATAAATGAAAATTAAAATAGGAATTACTGGTCAGGAGGGATTTGTTGGCCAGCATTTATATAATACTATCGGTCTATTTCCAGAAGAATTTGACAGAGTTCCGTACAATATAGATTGTTTTACAGATGAAGAGAAACTATGTTCATTTGTAAATGAATGTGATGTCGTTGTTCACCTCGCTGCAATGAACAGACACAATGATCCTGAAGTCCTATATCAAACAAATATTGGATTGGTAAAAAAGCTAATTAATGCATTAGAAAACAGCAACAGTAAAGCACATGTTCTGTTCTCATCTTCGTCCCAGGAAGATAGAGATAATTTATACGGTAAAAGCAAAAAAGAAGGGCGTGAATTACTCGAAAATTGGGCTAATAAAGCAGAGGGAGTATTTACAGGATTAGTTATTCCAAATGTCTTTGGACCATTTGGACATCCTTATTATAATTCATTTATTGCAACATTCTCTCACCAATTAAGCCATAATGAACAACCAAAAGTAGAAGTTGATGGTGAAGTTAAGCTTATCTATGTTGGAGAGTTAGTTGAAGTTATTATCAATGAAATTAGGTCCGCAAAAGGTAATCCATTCTTTGTAATTCCACATACATCTGTAAATACAGTTTCGGCAATACTAAATTTGTTAAATAACTACAAGGAGCAATATTTTGTCTCAGGCATTATCCCTCAGCTTGACTCTAAATTTGAGTTGAATTTGTTTAATACTTTTAGATGTTATATCGACATCAAGAATCATAATCCTGTTTCATTTGTACAACATAAAGATGCAAGAGGTGCTTTCGTAGAAATTATTCGATTAAATGTTGGTGGGCAAATTTCTTTTTCTACAACACTTCCAGGTATCACAAGAGGTAATCACTATCATACTCGGAAAATTGAAAGATTTGCCGTGATTAAAGGAAAAGCATTAATCCAATTACGAAAGATAGGTACCGATGAGGTTTTAGATTTCTACCTTGATGGTGCGAAACCTTCATATGTTGATATGCCAATTTGGTACACGCATAACATTAAAAATATTGGGGATGAAGAGCTGTATACCAATTTCTGGATTAATGAATTTTATGATCCAGAAGATGCAGATACATACTTTGAAGAAGTTTAAATTATAAACAAGAATATAAATTGATGAAAGAGAAATTAAAAGTAATGACCGTTGTCGGCACAAGGCCAGAAATTATTAGACTGGCCAGAGTAATGGCTGCTTTAGATGGTTCAGATGCGATAGAACACATCATTGTACATACGGGTCAAAACTATGATTACGAATTGAATCAGATTTTTTTTGACGATTTATCCATTCGTAAACCTGATTTTTTTTTAAATGCTGCAGGTAAAACGGCAACTGAAACTGTTGGACAAATCCTAATTAAAATAGATCCGCTTCTAGAAAGTGAAAAACCTGACGCTTTTTTAGTTTTGGGCGATACTAATAGTTGTTTATGTGCTATTCCAGCAAAAAAGCGTCATATCCCTATCTTTCACATGGAGGCTGGTAATCGTTGTTTTGATCAACGTGTTCCTGAAGAAACTAACAGAAAAATTGTAGATCATATTTCTGATATTAATTTAACCTATAGCGACATTGCTAGAGAATACCTACTTAGAGAAGGCCTTCCTGCTGATCGAATCATTAAAACTGGTTCGCCTATGTTTGAAGTGTTAAATCATTATATGCCATCGATAGAAAATTCGGATGTGTTGGCTAAACTGAAATTAGAAAAACACAAATATTTTGTTGTTTCTTCTCATCGTGAAGAGAATATTAGCAGTGAAAAGAATTTTACAGGATTAATGGAGAGCTTGAATCTAATAGCTGAAAAATATGGGTATCCAATCATTGTAAGTACGCATCCACGTACCAAAAACATGATTGAGTCCAAGAAAATAGAGATGAGGCCAGAAGTTCAATTTTTAAAACCGATGGGTTTTAATGATTACAATGCCTTACAAATGCACTCTTTCGCAGTATTGTCAGATAGTGGTACAATCTCAGAAGAGTCATCAACTCTAAACTTTCCAGCACTAAATTTAAGAGATGCTCATGAAAGACCTGAAGCAATGGAAGAAACTTCGGTAATGATGGTTGGGATGAATAAGGAACGTATTATGCAGGGACTTGTTCAGCTGCAGTACCAGAAAAGAGGAGCAGAAAGGAATTTTAGAAGGGTTGCAGATTATTCAATGCCTAATGTTTCTGAAAAAGTGGTTAGGATTATTATCAGCTATGTAGATTATATTAAAAGGGTGGTTTGGAGCGAAGGAATTTAGTATATGAGAAATCAAAGGAAAGTTTTAATACACAGTATTGCATTTAGTCCAGATGGTGTATCTACAGCTTACCTGTATAATGATATTGCCCTAGCCTTCAATCAAGCTGGATACGAGGTAATTGTTTTAACAACTACTCCTCATTACAATGTTGTTAAGGAAAATTTAGCCCAACAGCCTTTAAAAAGGAAGGCTTTTGGACTTTATTACAACAGTATCTTTAATGGTGTAAAAGTGTTGCACGTACCTCAGAAAAAGTTCAAATCTACCGCTTTAAGATTGTTAGGTTTTATTTACTGGCACATTGTATCTTTAATTCTGGGTTTAGCTCAGAAAAATTTATCAGCTATTTTATCACCTTCACCTCCTTTAACTATTGGCTTAATAAATCTGATTATTGGAAAAATGAAAGGCGCTAGAGTGCTCTACAATGTCCAGGAAATTTATCCTGATTTTTTGATAGAGCAGGGCGGTTTAAAATCGAAGTTCATTATTAAACTTTTGAAGTGGCTGGAAAGATTTGTTTATAACAAATCGGATGCAGTAACAACCATTGATGAGGTATTTTATAATACCATAGAAGGAAGGTTTATTAACAAAAACAAACTTCACATTATACCAAATTTTGTTGACACGAGCTTATATAAGCCACTCTCGAAAGCTAAATTATCGTTGGATATTGTCGATTTTAAACCTAACGATAATTTAAAATTAATGTATGCAGGAAACATAGGGCATGCACAGGATTGGGAGCCATTAATCAGGACTGCAATTTTATTAAAGGATGACAAAGTAGATTTTTATATCATTGGAGAAGGCGTGATGAAGTCATACATAATGGATCAGGTTAAGCTCCACAATTTAAGTAAAGTTCATATTTTGCCATACCAACCGAGAGAATTAATGCCGCAATTATTGGCATTTGCAGATTTACAGTTCATTTTTATGTCGAAAGATATGGAAGGTCATGGATTTCCTTCCAAGGTTTATACCATAATGGCCTGTGCTAAACCATTGATCGTATGCTCGGGAGAAGGAACCCCTATTATCAATTTTTTAAGTAAACATAAATGTGCAAAGCTGATCACAAATCAAGATTCAAATATTAAAACTGAAATAATAGTTGATTACTTAAAATCAGTGACAAGAGCCGAGTTGGAAGAAATGGGGAATGTTGGGTATGAAGCTGTAAAAACATTGTATAGTAAAGAAGTTGTAGCCAATCAGTATGTTAGTTTAACAAATGCTTTAATATGAAGTTGGAAGTTTTGATTACTGGAGCAACAGGTTTTGTTGGAATGAATTTGATCCCATATTTAAACAAACTTAGTATAGGAACGAAGGCATTAAACCGATCAGACTTATCTGGAGATGTAAAATTTGACAATACAGATGCGATCATTCACCTTGCAGGAAAGGCACATGATATTAAGAAAGCATCAGATCCGGAGGATTATTATAAAGTCAATTTTGAATTGACCAAAAAATTATACGACGATTTTTTAAAATCTGATGCTAGGAAATTTATATTTATTAGTTCAGTAAAAGCTGCTGCCGATATCGTTGACGGGATACTTTCTGAAGACCAAGTTCCTAATCCGAAGACTGATTACGGCAAATCAAAATTAATGGCAGAAGAATATATTCAAGTTCAGCCATTGCCTGTAGGTAAATCATACTATATTTTGCGTCCGTGCATGATACATGGTCCAGGTAACAAGGGTAATCTTAATTTATTATACAATTTCATTCAGAAAGGTATACCATACCCCTTAGCCTCTTTCGAAAATAAACGATCTTTTTTGAGTATAGAGAATTTATGCTTTGTTATTGCCAAGCTAATAGAAGATGAAATTCCCTCAGGTATTTATCACATTGCAGACGATGAATCACTATCTACTAGTGAGGTGGTTAGAATATTAGCTGCTTCCCTTGAAAAGAAGCCTAAACTGTGGGCAATTCCTCGTAAATTAATTAGCGGATTGGCTAAAATTGGAGATGTACTTAAACTTCCGCTTAGTACCGAACGTTTAAATAAGTTAACGGAGAATTATGTAGTAAGTAATTATAAAATAAAAAAGGCTTTAAAAACAGAATTGCCAGTATCCAGCCAAGGCGGCTTGTCTGCAACAGCAAAATCATTCGGTAATATTTAGTTATTCCAAACCCTAAAGCTAAATAGGAGAAATAATTATCTTTACCAATTAATAATTCTAATGAAACTAATATCAATTGTAGCCATCTTATCAATCCTTTTTATAATAGAACTGATTTATTTTAAGATCGCTGCTTCTTTTAATATAATTGATAAACCCAATGCAAGAAGTTCTCATTCATTTGTAACGCTTCGTGGAGGCGGTATTATTTTTAGTCTTGCTGCAATAATTTACTTCGCTTTGTACGGATATCAATATCCATACTTTATGGTGGGGCTTCTGGGAATTACTGTCATTAGTTTTATAGATGATGTTCTCACGTTGAAAAATAAGATAAGATTAAGTATACATCTGATTGCTGTGTTGCTAATGTTTTACCAGTGGGGTCTTTTCGACTTAAACTGGTATTGGATCCCAGTTGCATTAGTTTTTGTTATTGGAACGATCAATGCTTATAATTTTATGGATGGCATTAATGGGATAACAGGTTCTTATAGTTTTTTGGCTATAGCAACATTATATTTTATTAACGAAAGGATAACTTCTTTTACATCATCAGACTTTCTAATTATAGTCGGTTTATCATTAATTGTGTTCAATTTTTTCAATTTCCGGAAAAAAGCAAAGTGTTTTGCAGGAGATGTGGGGAGTGTAAGCATTGCGTTTATTATTGTTTTTTTGGTTGGACAATTGATTCTAAAAACTGAAAATTTTAACTACATTTTGCTTTTATTGGTTTACGGTCTTGATGCAGTAGCCACAATTGGTTTTAGATTGATTCGTAACGAAAATATATTTGAAGCTCATCGAAGCCATTTTTATCAATATCTGGCTAATGAAAAAAAATGGTCTCATTTGGTTGTTTCTGGACTTTACTTTTTTGTACAATTTGTTGTTAATATTCTAATCGTCTTATTTATAAAGGATTCTTACGTGTTGGCAATAGGCTTGGTATTATCTTTTGGGTTATTATTCTTATTTGTTCGATTCTCCATGGAAGGGAAAAGGAGATTAATTGGGGCATAATCCTTCGACGCCGCTCAAGGATGATAATTACTTCGCTCAGGGTGACAGTTAAGCCTATATTGTATTCCTCACTCCACTTTGTTGCAAGAAATAGTTTTTGATGTTTTTGGTCAGGAAGATTTGTCCTTCGACTTCGCTCAGGGTGACAGTTAAGCCTATGTTGTATTTCCTCACTCCACTTTGAGGCAAGAAATAGATTTTATTGGTTTTAAGTTCCGCTCATGGTGACAGTTACGTTCAGTTTCAGCTTACTTGTTTTAATCATGGCACCCTAATTGAGTATAGTTTATGGTTGTATGGAAATATAAAATTTAGCAGTAAAAATATTATATTTACCTTTACATGAAATAAAGCCTATTGAATCTTGTTTACACAAATTAATATCGTTCCTCGCTGGATTATATTCCTGCTGGACATCATCATCTGTACTTTTTCAATGGTATTTGCCTATAGCTTAAGGCATAACCTTGATTTAACTGCGGTTAACATCCCTGAGCTTGCCAGGAATATATTGATTCTGGGCGTTATAAATGTTGCTGTTTTTCTTAATATTAAAACGTACGCTGGCATTATTCGTTACACCAGTGCACAGGATTCTTTCCGGATTCTTTTTTCAGTGATCATCAGTAATGGTACCTTTTTTATCCTTAATCTGATTTCCATCA
>Ga0308159_1001961_pt1 | contig 25793 bp, 24 predicted proteins | sample PhyCR1_FD_201040 | JGI IMG/M metagenome (GOLD analysis project Ga0308159, IMG submission 201040) | Phyllosphere microbial communities from UC Gill Tract Community Farm, Albany, California, United States - DLSLC.R1 | ecosystem: Host-associated > Plants > Phyllosphere > Unclassified | place: USA...
CGAGGAATAAATTGGCATTTGACAAGTGCACGCTGTTGAGTTCTCAAGGAACGGACGCACCCACAGAAACGATCTCTCGACCTACCCGTGAGGCAGTTCACTACCTATCAGATCATTCGAACCTTGTAGTTCTCACCGTGGGACCTATGAAAGATCAACGTCGTAAGAACCGGTCGAAGACCAGAACCAAAACCATACACCGAAATGATGAGGTTTTGGGTGGTCCGCCACTTGAGACGATGCGGGGCCTTCCGGCCGCTCCGCTCTCCCCTGTGGGGCGAACAGGTAAAACATTACGTCGGGACGCCGAATCGGTCGAATCGTCTCTTCACCCCGGGCGTGTCGTCGACCGTGAAGCCCGGAATCACGCGGATCTTCGACGAAGGCCCGACCGACGGGTGTCGGTCGGGCCTGATCGTCAGCATTCCGGGAGGGAGCGGTCGTCACGCGTTCGCGGCCTCGGCGTTCTCTGAGACGGGCAACGGCCACAGCGCGTCGAGGAGCTGGCGCACCCACGCGATGAGATTCGCATCGTCCGCATCCTGAGGGAGTGGGACCACCATGGCATCCCCGCTCGCTACCAGCTTCGCCTTCGGGTACAGCCGCTGCAGGCGCACCCGCATAGAGTCCGGGAGGTTCGCCGGGGCGACGCGCAGGTTGGAACCCATGGCGACGACATCGGCCAGACCGGCTTGAGCGGCCCGGCGGCGCAGGCGGGCCACGGCGATGAGTCCCTCGACCTCGGCCGGCGGCTCCCCGTACCGATCACGAAGCTCCTCGACGACCAGGTCGATCGCATCGCCCTTCGCCGTCGCGGAAGCCGCGGCCGACAGCTTCTGGTACGCCTCGAGACGCAGGCGCTCGCTGTCGATGTAGAACTCCGGCAGACGGGCATCGACGGGAAGCTCGAGGCGGAGTTCGGTGGGTCCGTCGACGTCTTCGCCGCGGAACGTGGAAACAGCTTCGCCGATCATCCGCAGATAAAGGTCGAAACCGACACCCGCGATGTGTCCGGCCTGCTCGGCTCCTAGGAGATTTCCGGCGCCGCGGAGTTCGAGGTCTTTCAGCGCCACCTGCATGCCCGAGCCGAGGTCGTTGTTCACGGCGATCGTTTCGAGCCGGTCGGCAGCGGTCTCGGACAACGGCTTCATCTCGTCGTAGAGGAAATACGCGTAGGCACGGTCGCGGCCACGCCCCACGCGTCCGCGAAGCTGGTGCAGCTGCGACAGACCGTACTTGTCGGCTCGGTCGATGATGATCGTGTTGGCGTTCGAAATGTCGAGCCCGGTCTCGATGATGGTGGTCGACACCAGCACATCGGCGCGACGCTCCCAGAAGTCGTCGACGACCTGCTCGAGGGCGTGCTCCCCCATCTGCCCGTGGGCCACGACGATCCGAGCCTCGGGAACCAGTTCGGCGAGGTGCGCGGCGACGCGCTGGATCGACGAAACCCTGTTGTGCACGTAGAAGATCTGGCCCTCACGAAGCAACTCTCGGCGGATCGCGGCGGCGATCTGCTTGTCGTTACGGGGGCCCACGTACGACAGGATCGGGTGCCGATCCTCCGGCGGGGTCGCGAGGGTCGACATCTCGCGGATCCCGGTGACCGCCATCTCGAGGGTGCGCGGGATCGGGGTGGCGCTCATCGCCAGGATGTCGACGTTGGTCTTGAGCTTCTTTAGCTGATCCTTGTGCTCGACGCCGAACCGCTGCTCCTCGTCGATGATCATGAGCCCGAGGTCTTTGAAGATGACCTTCTCGGTCAGGATGCGATGGGTTCCGATGACCATGTCGACCGTGCCGTCGGTGAGGCCGGCCAGGGTGGCCTTCACCTCTTTGTCGGTCTGGAAGCGCGACAACGGCCGAACCGTGACGGGGAAGCCCGCGAAACGCTCCGCGAAGGTCTCGAGGTGTTGCTTGACCAGCAGCGTGGTCGGAACCAGCATCGCGACCTGCTTGCCGTCCTGGATGGCCTTGAACGCCGCCCGCACCGCGACCTCGGTCTTGCCGAACCCGACGTCGCCCGAGAGCAGTCGGTCCATCGGGATCGGCTTCTCCATGTCGGCTTTGATCTCGTCGATCGTCTGCAGCTGATCAAGGGTCTCGGCAAAGGGAAAGGCCTCTTCGAGCTCGCGCTGCCACGGGGTATCGGGACCGAACGCGTACCCCTTCGACGCCATGCGCGCCGAGTACAGCTTGACCAGCTCGACTGCGATGTCGCGGACGGCCTTGCGGGCTCGCCCCTTGGCCGCCGCCCAGTCGCTTCCGCCCATCTTCGACAGCGTGGGTGCCTCGCCGCCGACGTACTTCGACAGCAGGTCGAGCTGATCGGTGGGAACGAACAGCTTGTCGCCCGGGTAACCGCGTTTGGCCGGCGCGTACTCGAGGACGAGGTACTCCTTCGTGGTCTTCACCGCGTTGCGACCGCCGCTGGACACCTCGCGTTGCGTGAGCTCGAGGAACTTGCCGATGCCGTGGGTCGCATGCACGACGACATCGCCGGGCTTGAGCTGCAGCGGGTCGACCACGTTGCGTCGACGCGAGGCGAGCTTCTTGACGCCGCGGTTGTCGCCGCTGACCGAGCGGCCGTAGAACTCCGTCTCGGTGATGACGGCGAACTTCGCCTCGGTCAGCTGGAAGCCCCGCTCGAGGGGCGCGCAGACGACGTGGGCGACTCCGGTCTCGGGGGCCGACCTCACGTCGTCGACCCGGCGGGCGGCGATCCCGCGCTCGGAGAGGACGTCTCGCGCGCGATCCACCATGCCGGGACCGGATGCCGTGACCACGACCGACCACCCGTCGCGCAGAAGCTCGCCGACGTGTGCCGTCGCACCCTCGACGTTTCCCTGGAACGACGGCACCGGATCGGCCTTGATGCGATGAGCGGAGTCATCACCGGCGACGAGTCCTTCGTCTTCGGCATCCGCCGCTCCGGAGTCGAAGGCGCTCAACTGCCACCAGACCCCGCCGCGACCGCTGGCCTTCTCGTGCAGGTCGTCGAGGGTGACGAAGTCACCGGACCCGAGATCGACCGGGGTGTCCGCCCCCGCCGTCGCCGCCGACCATGCCGCCTCGAGAAACTCGCGATTGGTGTCGCCGAGCGTGGTGGCACGAGCCAGCGAACGCTCGGGATCGACGAGAGCCACCGCGCTCGCGCCGGGAAGATAGTCGACCAGGGTGATGAGGTCGTCCACCAGGACGGGGATCAGCGACTCCATGCCCTCGGCGGGAATCCCCTCGGCCATCTTCTCGAGCAACTGACGCAGCCCGGGATAGCCGTCTCGCAATTCGGCCGCGCGTGCGCGCACCTCCGCCGTGAGCAGAAGCTCGCGACTGGGCACGAGCGTCACCGTGGGCACCTCACCGGGCAGCGAGCGCTGGTCGGCGACGGAGAAGGCGCGGATCTGGTCGACCTCGTCGCCGAAGAACTCCACACGATAGGGGTGATCCGCCACCGGGGGGAAGACATCGAGGATGCCGCCGCGCACCGCGAACTCCCCGCGGCGCGAGACCATGTCGACGCGGTGGTACGCGAGCTCGACGAGGCGCGTCGTGACGACTTCGAGCTCGAGGCCGCGTCCCCCGACCGAGAGCTCCACCGGTTCGACGTCACCGAGACCGGGGGCCAGCGGCTGGAGTGCGCTGCGCACCGAGGCGGTCACGACGAGCGGCGCGGTGCGGTCCCATGCGGCGATGCGGCGCAGGACATCGAGACGGCGACCGACCGTCTCGGGACTGGGGCTGAGCCGCTCATGGGGCAGCGTCTCCCATGCCGGAAAGTGAAGCACCTGCGCGCCGGGAAGCACGGCATCCAGAGCCGGGCCGAGGGACTCGGCACGTCGACCGGTCGGCGCGATCACCAGCACCGCGCCGGGATCACCCGCCGCGCGGCGACGCTCGACGAGGCCCGCGATGACGGGGGCGTCGAGGCCGTCGACGAGGGAGAGCGACAGGTCGGAGGAGGCCGCCGAAGCGGCTTCACGGTACGACTCAGCCTGCTCGAGGGCGCGAACGATCCCGGGAACTGTCACTCGAAAGAGTCTACGCGGGGGCTCCGACATCGGGCCCGGTGGACGACGTGCCCGAGCGCCACCTCTCGTAGGCTTGCCGCATGACGACGCCGAGCGCCCCGAACGGTCCGGTCTTCGCCGCCCCTCATGCGGCACCGCCCGTCGGGACGCTCCTCACTCCCCCGCCGCCCACCCGCCGAGGTCGCCCCCTGGGCACTTGGGCTCTCGCGCTCTCGGTGGTCGCCGCCGTCGTGGCCCCGGCTGTCGGCGGCTTCGCGGCGTTCCGCTCGGCACGCGGTGCGGCTCCCGGGCTGACCACGATGTCGTCGAACGGCTTCGACTGGCGCGTGCTCTCCCCCGTGCGCGACCTGGTGCTGCTGGGCGAGGTCGCGTTCTGGACGGGGACGGCCCTCGGCATCACCGCCCTCGTCCTGGGAATCGTCGCCGTCGTCCGGCGGTCGGGCCGCGGTGCCGGGATCGCCGGACTCGTCCTTTCGGTGCTGGGCCCGGTCATCTTCGGTGTGATGACCACCATCGCGATCGTCGCGGGGCTGGCCGTCGTGAGCACGGGCGGTGCGCCCGTCTGACCCCGCCTCAGACCAGCGGCGGAGGCCGATGCCGCCCCGCGCGGACGGGCGTTCACCTCTTCTCGGACCGGGGCCGATCGTCGTTCCCGGCGGTCTCGTCCCCGGTCGGCGCGGAAGCGCGTACATCGCGACGCGGGACGCGACGGGTGAACCGTTCACGGGATGGGCGGACAGCGGGTGTCATCGGGCGGTCGCGTTCGGCCGGCGGCGACCCCGCGCGTCCGCGTCAGGCGCGCGGGGCGTGGAAGCGTTGCTGGGCGGCGACCAATCCCGCGTCGACCAGGAGCTCCACGGCATCCGCGGCATCCGAGACGAGGATCGGAAGAGTCTGGCGCTCAATCGAGCTGAACGGATCGAGCACCCAATCGGCAGGATCCTGGCGCCCGACCGGACGCCCGATACCCACGCGAACGCGGGGGAACTCCGGCGTGCCGAGCGCCTTCGCGATGTCGCGCACCCCGTTGTGTCCGCCGTGACCGCCCCCGGTCTTGAGCTTGATGGTGTCGTAGGGGATGTCGAGCTCGTCGTGGACGACGACGATGCGCTCGGGCGCGGTTCCGTAGAATCGCGCGAGCCCTGCCGCCGGCCCCCCGGACACGTTCATGAAGCTGTTCGGCTTGGCGAGGACGAGCTTGTCCGCTCCCGGGCGCAGCCACGTCTCGACCACCCGCGCGTTGGCCTTGTGGGCGCGGAAGGCCTCGCGGCGGCGGGCGGCGAGCTCGTCGACGACCATCTGACCGATATTGTGTCGAGTCGCCTCGTAACGAGGGCCCGGGTTGCCGAGACCCACGATGAGCCAGGTGTCTGCCATGGCATCCATCCTTCCGGGTCCGCGTGCGGACCGTGCGCGACGACGCGGTCGTCAGGTGACGGAACTCCGCGCGCCACCCGCGCGGAGAAACGAACGAGGGGACGCGAAATCGCGCCCCCTCGTCGTCGGACCGTGGAACGGCCCCGGGAATTACTTGTCGTCGCCCTCTTCGGCCGACTCGGCCTCTTCGGCCTGCTCCTCGGCGACCTCGGCATCGGCCTCGGCGATCTCTTCGTCGGCGGCGAGGGTGTCGAGCGGCACCGAGACACCCACGACGAGCGTCTCGGGCTCGGTGACGAGGGTGGCGCCCTTGGGCAGGGTCAGGTCGGCGGCGGTGATCTGCGTGCCGTCCTCGGCGCCCTCGACCGAGACCTCGATGTTCTGGGGGATGTGGGTGGCCTCGACCTCGAGCGACACGGACGTGGCGTCGAGCATCGCGACGGTGCCCGAGAAGGGCTCACCGGTGATGACGACGGGAACGTCGACCTGGACCTTCTCGCCCTTCTTCACGACGATGAGGTCGATGTGCTCGATGATCTGACGCACGGGGTCCTTCTGCACGTCCTTGACGAGGACGAGCTGGTCCTTGCCCGCGATGTCGAGGTCGAGCAGCGCGTTGGCGCGACGGATGAGCAGGGCGACCTGGTGGCCGGGGAGCGCCACGTGCTGGGGCTCGGTGCCGTGACCGTAGATGACGGCCGGGATCTTGCCCGCGGCGCGGAGGCGACGGGCGAAGCCCTTGCCGAAGTTCTCGCGGAGTTCCGCGACGACCTTGTTGTCTTCCGACATGATGTTCTCCTCGCGGGCTCGTGTCCCGCAGCTTGTGAGCGGACATGGTCCGCACCTGTGTGGTCTGGATTCGACTCGAACGCGAGCGCGTGAGGAAAGCCGGGAGCCTGCATCACTGCGTCGATCACGGACGCCTGCGCACCCTGCGGCACGCGAAGCGGCATCCCTCGCCGAAGTTCCCCGAAAGTCTACCAGCGCGAGAGCGAGAACCACGACCCGACCTCGGGCGACGGCGGGACCGCCCGCGAAGCGACGGTAGGATCGAACGGCCACAACCCACCCGGAGGATCATCATGGACAGCGGCTTCTTCTCTCACGTCGTGCTCTGGGTCATCGGCGGCATCGCCGCGTTCGGCCTGATCGGCACCGTGGGCGCCCTCTTCACGATGGGCCGCAACGCGAACTACAAGAAGCACTGACGCCTCGCCGCCCGGCGTCCTAGACCGTCGGCGTGGTGAGCCGCATGCCGGCGACGACGACCTGCACCGTCTCTCCCGGACGAATCGGCGCCTGAGAAAACGGCGCCCCCATCATCACGACGTCGCCCGCCCCCAGCGTGGTCCAGCCCGCCACGTAGGCGAGACACTCGCGCAGCGACATCGGTAGGCGGTGAGATGACGTCTCGGCGCGCACCTCGCCGTCGGCCGACAGCTGCATCGGCAGATCGTCGTCGATCGAGAGGTCGGTGTCGATCCAGGGTCCGAGCGGGGTGTACCCCTCTCCGGACTTCGACTCGAAGTTGCGGGGATCGAATGCCGCGCGCTCGGGACTCGACAGATCGTTCACCGCGGTGATCCCCCGTACGAACTCGTGCGCCGTCTCGACCGTGAGACCGGTCGTATCGCGGCCGGTCACCACCGCCACCTCCGCCTCGGCCACCGTCACTCCCGCGTCGCGGTGCAGGCGGACGGGGACCCCGGATGCCGTGACCGTGCGCGGGCTCTTCAGCCACGCCTGTACGGGAGAGGCGTGCCCCGGGCCGTTCTGCGCGATACCGACGACGACGGTCGGTTCGCACGGGGCCAGCAGGGTCCCCGCGATCGGATCGCCCTCGTCTGCGGGGACGATGCCCGCGGCGAACGCGGCGTAGGGGTCGGCGATCGGGACGAATCCCGCCCCCTCGACGCGGACCGTGCGCGGGCCTTCGGCCGTCATCACTCGAGCGATCCGCATCAGCGCACCGCCCCGCGCACCTCGAGGCGCAACCCCTTCGCGGTGTCCGCGAGGAGCGCCGGAGCCCCCACCAGGCTGCCGGTGCTCCCCCGCTTGTCGCGCGTCACCGGATGGTCCGGACCGTCACGGTCGTGGCATCCACGCCCTCGCCGGCTTCGTCGCGCGAGACCTTGATCGCATCGTCGGTGCGCGTGAGGTCGCGGCGCAGCGTCTCGGGCACGAGGAAGGTCGATGCGGTGGTGATGAGGGCCAGAGTGCCCATGTAGATCGCCAGGAGCAGCCAGTTCGCCCCGCTCACGGCGATGATGTACGCGCCCAGGACTCCGGCGAGGCCACCGGCGAGCACCGCGGAGATCTCGCGGGCCATCGCGACGCCCAGGTAGCGGTGGCGGTTGCCGAAGAGCTCGGGCAGCATCGCGCACTGGGGTCCGAGCATCGAGTTGACGGCGACGCCGATGCCGATCGCGATGACCGCGATCGTGATCGGGTAGCTGCCGAGCGACATCAGCCACCAGGCCGGGAACGTGAACACCAGCATGAACACCGCGCCCATGCGGTAGACCGTGCGGCGCCCCATGCGGTCGGACAGGGCTCCCGTCAGCGGCACCGAGAAGATGCCGATGAGCGAGCCGAGCGTGACACCCCACGTCAGCAGGCTGCGGTCGGCCTGGCCGCCGACCGTCGCGACGAAGAACGTCAGCGCCAGGGTGTTGAACATGTAGGAGCCGCCGTTCTCGGCCATGCGCAGACCGATGCCGACGATGACGCCGGGCAGACCGCGCGTGAAGATGTCGCGCACGGGGCGCTCGGCGATCTGCTCGCTCTTTTCGAGCTCGATGAAGGTCGGCGTCTCACGCAGGCGCATGCGGATGAACAGCGCGAGCAGGATCAACGCGAACGACGCGAGGAACGGCACGCGCCAGCCCCAGCTGAGCAGCTGGTCTTCGGGCAGCAGCGAGATGAGGCTGAACACGACCGCCGCCAGGAGGGTTCCGGCCTGGATGCCGATGAAGGGCAGGGCCGAGAAGAAGCCGCGGCGGTTGACCGGGGCGTATTCGGCCATCAGAACCGTGGCCCCCGCCTGCTCGGCGCCGGCGCCGAAGCCCTGCAACAGGCGCATGATCACGAGGAGGATGGGCGCGAGGACGCCGACCGCCTCGTACGTCGGCAGCAGGCCGATCGCCGTGGAGGCGCCGCCCATCAGCAGGATCGTGATGACCAGGACCCACTTGCGTCCGAGCTTGTCGCCGAGGACGCCGAAGAACAGTCCTCCGAACGGGCGGGCGAGGAATCCCACGCCGTACGTGGCGAAGGCCGCGACCGTGGCGAGGGCGGGGTTGTCCTGCGAGAAGAACAGGACGTTGAAGATCAGGGCCGTCGAGAGGCCGTAGAGCGCGAAGTCGAAGTACTCGAGCGCGCTGCCGATGCTCGAGGCGAGCGTGGCGCGGCGCAGGTTCGCTGCGTATTCGGGGTCATCCGTCGGCTGCGTCGTCGTGCGGGATGAAGTGGTCACGGCCATCTCCTTCGATCGGCTGGGGTCTTGCGACTCGGCCGACTGTACCAACGGAGTGGACCGAGTTCAATATGTTGAACGCGATTGAGGGGCCACGCCGCGAAGAGGCGGGGCGTGATCCGTCGTTCGAGGCGGGAACCATCCGCCCCGAACGACAGAGTCCACCCCGAACCGCGAGGGCACAGCGCGAAGCCCCGTCCGCGCGCGCCGCGGGGCCGGGGCGCGCGCTGAGCTGACAGCCGCCGGGGCGGGTGAGCGATCGCTCGACGCGCTGCCGGAACAGCTGAGCGCCGCGGCGCGTCAGCTCGTGCGGGAGGCGCTGAACGGGTTGGTGAGCGCCGCGGCGGCCTCGCGCAACGCGGTGCCGACGCGCGCGATGCGCTCGGGCGTGGCATCCGCCACCGGAAGACCGACACCCAGTGCGAGCTGCGGGTCGCCCGGCGCCCACCCCTCGAGCGGGACGGCGACGCCCACGATTCCGCGGAACGACTCCTCGTCGTCGACCGACCAACCGCGCTCGCGCGACGCGGCGATCTTGGCGATCACCGCGTCGACGTCGAGGGTGCTGTGGTCGGTGAGCTTCGGCAGCGGGCGACCGCGGGCGAGAAGGGTGCGCACGTCGTCGTCACTGCGGGTCATCAGCAGCGCCCGGCCCGTGGCCGACAATGCCGCAGGAAGGCGCGAGCCGAGGGGCGTGCCCATGCGGATCGAGCGCGACCCCTCGTAGCGGGCGAGGTACAGGGCGTCGGCGTCGTCGAGCACGGCGACCTGCACGAGCTCGGCCGCGAGCACCGGCGACGCCTCGCAGACGGCGTAGAACTCGCGCACCTGGTTGAACTGCGCGGCGAAGGCGCCGCCGAGCTCGGCGGTGCGGATGCCGAGACGGTAGCCGAGGGGGACGCGCTCGATCATGCGTCCCGCCTCGAGCGAGAGGCACAGGTTCGCCGTCGACGACTTCGCCAACCCCAGGCCGGCCGCGAGCTCGGTGAGGGTCAGCGTGCGCCCCGCGTCGGCGAGCAGGCCCAGGAGCCGGATGCTGCGCCCCACTGCCGGTGCCGGATCACGCGGGATCTCGCTCACGTCGTCGTCGCCCACCGCGTCCCCCTCGTGTCACCTGCGTCGCAGATCGCGACGCCTCAGTAGAACTCGACCGTATCGACAACCGCTCGCATCGGCTCGCCATCGAGCAGGCGCGTGGCGTTCTCGGCGAAGCGGCGGGCGATGCGCTCCTCCTCCTTGCTGCTGAGCGCGGCGGTGTGCGGACTCACCAGGACCGACGGATGCCGCCACAGCGGCGAATCCTGGGGAAGGGGCTCCACCTCGAACACGTCGAGCGCGGCGAACGACACCCGGCCGTCGTCGAGGGCGGCAAGCAGGGCTCCCTCGTCGATCACGGTGCCCCGCCCCACGCTGGCGAGGATCACGCCGGGCTTCACCGCGGCGAGGACGTCGGCGCCGACGAGGTGATGGGTCTGATCCGTGCCGGGAAGGGTGACGACGATGGCGTCCACCTCGGCGACGGCCGAGACGAGGTCGTCGAGCGGAACCAGTCGATCGACGCCCTCGACGGGGGCTCCGCTGCGGGTGGTCCCCCACACCTCGGCCCCGAGGGCGTGGAAGCGTCGGGCGCACTCGGCGCCGATGCCGCCGAGACCGACGACGAGCACGGTCATCTCATCGACCTGGCGCATCTCCCAGCGTTCACTCCAGCGCTTCTCGGCCTGGTCGCGCGCGAGGCGAGGGAGACCCTTGGCCCCGGCCATCACGCCGAAGACGGCGAACTCGGCGAGGGGGCCCCCGTGCACGCCCGCACTGGTGGTGAAGGTGACGCGGTCGAGGGCCTCACGGTCGAGGTCGGCGGCCTTGACCTGTCCCCCGCCTCCGGCCGCTGTGGTCATGACCCACCGCAAACGCGGGTTCGCCGCGACCGTGCGAGCGAGGGCTGCGGGGTCGACATCGGGGATGCCGAACAGCGCCTCGGCGGAGTCGACCATCTCGTCGAAGGCCCGCTGCTGTTCGGCGGTACGCTCATGGTCCGGGTCGCCCGACCAGTCGGCCGGTCCGCGCATCGGGTGCGTGAGCGATGGATCGCGCACGAGCTCGAGACGCGGCTCGAGGCGTTCGATGAGCCGGCAGTGCTCTTCTTTCAGGGGCACCGCGACCACCGCGCGAAGACCGGACCGTGTCGACATCGTCGTCATTCCCTTCGCCGTTGCGGGTGGGCCCCGCGTCGGCCTCTCGAACTCTGTCCACCATATTGAACCCTGTTCAACCTGTTGTCCAGCCGGTAGGATCGGTTCATGACAACGCTCGATGACGTGCGACTCGGCGTGTGGGGCCTCGGCGCCATGGGCGAGCCGATGGCCTCCCACCTGCTCTCCGCCCGCGGATCCCTCACTGTTCACGCGCGGCGCGAGAGACCCGATCTCACCGGAGCCGGAGCCGTCTGGGCTCGCACCGCCCACGAGCTCGCGGCGGCGACGGACGCCGTGCTGGTGATGCTCCCCGACCTCCCCCAGCTCGAAGAGCACCTCGACGGGCCCGACGGACTGCTCGCCGGAGTGGGCGAGCGCGACTTCCTGCTCATGATCGGCTCGACGTCGTCGCCCGTCGGCGTCCGCGAACTCGCCGATCGGCTGCCCGACGGCATCCGGATCGTGGACTCCCCCGTGTCGGGCGGAGAAGACGGCGCGAAGGCCGGGACGCTATCGATCATGCTCGGCGGCGACGAGGCCGACACCGACCGGGCCGCCGCCCTGCTCGCGCCCTGCGGCACCCCTGTACGACTAGGCCCCCTGGGCGCGGGCGAGGTTGCGAAGGCCTGCAACCAGATGGTGGTGGCGGCGACGATCCTCGCGCTGGGCGAAGCGACCGAGCTGGCCGCGCGATCCGACGTCGACCCCGCCGCTCTCTGGGACCTGCTCGGCGGCGGGTACGCCGGGTCGAACCTGCTGCAGAGTCGGCGCGAGAAGCTCGTCAGCGGCGACGACTCCCCCAGCGGCGTCGCCTCGTACATGGTGAAAGACCTGCGCTTCGCCGCCGACATCGCCGAGGCGACCTCGACGCGGCCCGCCCTGCTGCCCGCGTTGCGCGCCGCCTTCGACGAGATCGTCGAGCGCGACCTGGGCGACCGCGACATCGCCGTGACGCGCCGGTTCACCGCCGAGCGCAGTTCGTGACGCCCTCCCCCTCCTCGACGACGAAGCGGAGCGACCCGAGGGGCGCTCCGCTTCGTCGTATCGGTCAGAGGGCGAAGACGACCTTGCCCGACCGCTCGGAGTCGCGCGCGACGGCGAAGGCCTCGTCGGCATCCGCCACCGCGTACTCGTGCGTGATCGCACTCTCGATCGCCGGGTTCGCCGCGAGCAGCTCCACCGCCGCATCGATCTCGTCGTGGAAGCGGAAGGCGCCGAAGTAGCGCACCTCTTTGGAAATGAACGGCGCGAGGTTCACCGGCCGCGCGTCGTCGGGGAGCATGCCGACCTGCACGACCGTGCCGCCCGCCCGCACCGCCTTCAACGCCGTCGAAATCGACACGGGCACTCCCGAGCACTCGAGCACCACCGCGTATGCACCGGACTCGACAGGCTCTGTCGAGACGTCGATGGTCGCCTGGGCTCCGAGGGTCCGAGCCCGCTCGAGCGGACCGGCGAGCACGTCGGTCGCGGTGACGCGCGCCCCGGCGGCGGTGGCGGCGGCGACGGCCATCAGTCCGATCGGGCCGGACCCGGTGACCAGCACCTCGAGACCCTCCACCGGCCCCGCCTTCCCGAGGGCATGCAGGGCGACCGCGAGCGGCTCAGCGAGAACAGCCCGTCGCACCGGCAGGTCGGCCGGCAGCGTCCGCACCATGTCGCTCTCGACGATCAGGTACTCCGATGCCGCGCCCTGAGTGTGCGGCCAGGTGGAAGCGCTACCGAGGTACGAGCCCCCGGGCCACAGGTGGGGCGCGTCTTCGATGCCCTCGCGAGGCGTTCCGAATCGGGCGGGGTGCACCGTGACGGGAGTTCCCGCAGCGAGTGCCCCCGAGGGGTCGAGGTCGACCGTGCCGGACAGCTCGTGCCCGGGCACGAGCGGCTCGCGCACGACGAAGGCGCCGTTCGCACCGTCGAAGAAATAGTGCAGATCGGAACCGCAGATCCCGACGTAGGCGACGCGCAGGCGGACCTGCCCCTCCCCCGGTTCGGGAACGACGACGTCTCGCACCGCGGCGGTACGCGCCGACTCGATCAGCAGGGACTTCATGGCGCGCTCCTCCACCATCAGACGACCGCCGTCATTCCACCGTCGACGAAGATGTTCTGCCCCGACACGAAGCTCGAGGCGTCGGATGCCAGGAAGAGGAGCGCCCCGCGCAGCTCGTCGAAGTCGCCCCAGCGGGCGGCCGGCGTGCGCTGGGTCAACCAGCGCGTGAATTCGGGGTCATCGACGAGATCGCGGTTCATCTCGGTCGCGAAGTAGCCCGGGCTGAGGGCGTTGACCTGGATGCCGTGGCGGGCGAGGTCGGCCGCCATGCCGGCGGTCAGCTGCGCCACGCCGCCCTTGGTCGCCGAGTACGGCGCGATCGTCTGGCGTGCCAGGCGCGACTGCACGGAGGCGACGTTGACGACCTTGCCGGAGCCGCGCGCGACCATCGCGGGGGTCACGAAACGCGAGACGTAGAAGACGCCCGAGAGGTTCGCCGCGACGATGTCGTCCCAGTCGGACACCGCGAACTCGTGGATCGGCGCGCGGCGCTGGACGCCGGCGTTGTTGACGAGGATGTCGGGGACGCCGACCGCCTCCACGAGCCCGCCGATCGCGGCCTCGACGGCCGCGGCATCCGTGACGTCGAACACGACGGCGTGGGCGGGGCGACCCGACAGCTCCTCGGCCTCTGCGCGAGTCTGCTCCACGGCATCCGCGTCACGACCGTGCACGATCAACCGGGCGCCACCGCGCGCCAGGGTGAGGGCCAATGCGCGACCAAGGCCCCGCGACGAGCCGGTGACGAGCGCGAGCCGGTCGGAGACATCGAACAGGTCGGCGTTCGAGACGGTCACAGCAGGGCTCCGACGCCGAAGACGAGGAGGGCCGCGACGAAGCCGAGCACCGACTCGATCGCCTGCTGCACAGTCCAGGTCTTCAGGGTGGTCTTGACGTCCATGCCCATCAGACGTCCGACGAGCCAGAAGCCCGAGTCGTTGACGTGACCGGCGAACACCGATCCGGCAGCGGTCGCGAGGGTGATCGCCACGACCTGCAGGGGCGAGAAGTCGCCGGCCATGACGGCGGGGGCGGCGAGGCCCGCGGCGGTGACGAGGGCGACCGTGGCCGAGCCCTGCGCCAGGCGCAGGATGACGGCGATGACGTAGGCCGCGACGATGACCGGCAGACCCAGGTCGCCGAGGCTGTCGGCGAGCGCGTCGCCGATGCCCGAGGCGCGCAGGACCGCACCGAACATGCCACCGGCGCCGGTGATCAGGATGACGGATGCCACGGGTCCGAGCGCCGAGTCGACGACCTTCTCGAGCGCGGTGCCGTTCTCGCCCCGGCGGAAGCCGAAGACGATCGTGGCGACGATGACAGTGATGAGCAGGGCGACCGGCGAGTTGCCGAGCAGGATGAGCACCTGCACGACGGTGTCGTTGGTGTCGACCGCGCCGGCGGAGCCGAGGGTCGTGAGGCCGGTGTTGAGGAAGATCAAGAGCATCGGCAGCAGCAGCACGGCGATGACCGTGAGGGGCTTGGGCGGGTTCGCCGGCTGGTCGGCGTCGACGTCGCCGAACAGGGCGGGCACGGGGAGGACGATGCGGCGGGCGATGAAGCGGCCCCAGAGGTAACCCGAGAGGTACCAGATCGGGAAGGCGATGACGATGCCCACGATCAGCAACAGGCCGAGGTTGGCGCCGTAGAGCTCGCTCGCGGTCACGGGGCCCGGGTGCGGAGGCAGGAAGACGTGCATCACCGAGAATGCGGCGGCGGCCGGCAGGCCGAAGAGCAGGACGTTGTTGCCCGAGACGCGACGCGCGATGGCGAAGATGATCGGCAGCATCATGACGAGCCCGGCATCGAAGAACATCGGGAACCCGAGGATCAGCGAGACGACGCCGAGGGCGAAGGGAGCGCGCTTCTCTCCGAAGACGCGCACGAAGGTCTCGGCGAGCGATCGGGCGCCACCGGAGTGTTCGATCAGTCGCCCGAGCATCGCGCCGAGGGCGACCAGCAGGGCCACCGTTCCCAGCGTCCCGCCGAAGCCGCCGGTGAGCGTCGTCACGATCGCCGACACCGGAACACCCGCCGCGAAGGCCGTGGCGAGCGACACGATGATGAGGGCGAGGAAGGCGTGCACCTTCAGCCAGATGATGAGCACCAGGATGAGCGCGATCGCGCCCGCGGCGATGGCGAGCAGGGGCGCCGTGCCGAGTGTCTGAGTCCAGTCGTCCAAGAGATCTCCGTTGATTCAAGCCGTCGGGCGCGTCATCGGGCATGCTGTGTCAGCCCCGCGTCCGCCGAGGCGGTCACGGCATCCTCACACAATAATCATATCTTTGACAAGATAAGGTCGTATCTAAGACCTAAGGAGGGGTCATGGCCCGAGCGACGCACGGTTCGCTGGTCGATGCGATCGGCATCCGCATCGTCGACGGCAACCTGCCGCCCGGTACCGTCCTGACCCTCGCCGCCCTCGAGGCCGAGTACGCCGTCTCGCGGACAGTGGTGCGCGAAGCCGTCCGTTCTCTCGAAGCGATGGGCCTGCTCTCGCAGCGCCGCCGCGTCGGACTCACCGTCCGCGAGCCCGAGCACTGGAGTGCTCTCGACACCCGCCTCATCGGCTGGCAGCTCGCGGGTCGCCGGCGCGACCAGCTCATCGTCAACACCACCGAGCTCCGCGCGGCGGTCGAACCCGTGGCCGCCCGGCTGAGCGCGCGGCGCGCCACCGACGTCCAACGCGGCGAGATCTTACGTCTGGCCGACGAACTCGCCCGCCTGGGTGCGGCCGGCCTCGGCAACTCCCCGGAGTACCTCGCGGCCGATATCGCCTTCCACGACCTCATCCTCATCTCGAGCGGCAACCTCATGCTGGCCGCCGCTCGCGCTCCCATCGCCGCCGCGATCGAGGGACGAGCGCTGCACGGGCTCACCCCGGGGGTCCCGAACCCCGACGCCCTCGACAACCATGTCGCCACAGCTGAGGCGATCGGGCGCGCCGACGCCGACGCCGCCGAGGAACACACGCGCCTGTACGTCGCCGCCGTGCTCACCGAAGTGCGCCGCACCATCTGATTCCGAACCATTCGCTTTCGACGAAGAGAGATTCCATGACCGCTCCCGTTCCCGTCCTGGTCTTCATGGGCCCCGCCGGCACCGGCAAGTCCACCGTCGCCGGCATGCTCGCCGGTCGCCTCGGCTGGGACTTCCAAGAGGGCGACGACCTGCATCCCGCCGAGAACGTCGCCAAGATGGCATCCGGTCACGCCCTCGACGACGACGACCGCTGGCCCTGGCTCGATCGCGTCGCGGGCTGGATCGACGGCCAGATCGCCGCGGGGCGCCCCGGCATCATCACGTGCTCGGCCCTCAAGCGGAGCTACCGCGACGTGCTGCGCCGCGACGACGTCACCTTCGTGCTGCTGATGGGCGACCCGAAGCTCGTGCTCGAGCGCCTGCTGCGCCGCCAAGGCCACTACATGCCGCCCTCGTTGCTCACCTCGCAGTTCGAGACCCTCGAGATGCCGGATGCCGATGAGCAGGCGATCCGCGTCGACCTCGACCTCACTCCCCAAGAGCAGGTGCAGCAGGTCGTCGACCGCCTTCAGCTCACCCCTACCCCCTCCTGAAACACACGCGGGCCGAGCCGATAAAGTGGCGGAGGCGGCCCGCGTGAGCCCACCCACCCCTTCCTCGCACCTGAACACGGAGCAACGAATGACGTCGACCCCCTCCCCGACCGGACCCTCGAGCGACCAGGATCAGGCCCCTCACACGGCAGCGCAGGTGCACGAGGGTGCACCCGGCATCGAAGAGGTGGATCGTCCCACCGCCGAGGCCGACTCCCGCCCCGAGGGCGAGGGCGACGGGCGCGCCAACATCGGCGTGGTGGGACTCGCGGTCATGGGCTCGAACCTCGCCCGCAACCTCGCGAGCCGCGAGGGCAACACGGTCGCGATCTTCAACCGCAGCACGGACAAGACCGAGCACGTGCTGGAGCAGTATCCCGAGGCGAACTTCGTGGCCTCGTTCTCGTACGAGGACTTCGCCGCGTCCCTGTCGAAGCCGCGTACCGCGATCATCATGGTCAAGGCCGGCCGCCCCACCGACTTCGTCATCGACGAGCTCGTCAAGGTCTTCGAGCCCGGCGACATCATCGTCGACGGCGGCAACGCGCTGTTCACCGACACCATCCGGCGCGAGAAGGCCGTGCGCGACACGGGCATCAACTTCGTCGGCATGGGCGTCTCGGGCGGCGAAGAGGGCGCGCTGCGCGGCCCCTCGATCATGCCCGGCGGCTCCGACGAAGCCTGGGCCACGCTCGGCCCGATCCTGACCTCGATCGCCGCGGTCGCCGAGGGCGAGCCCTGCGTCACGCACGTGGGCCACGACGGCGCCGGCCACTTCGTCAAGATGGTGCACAACGGCATCGAGTACGCCGACATGCAGCTCATCGCCGAGGCCTACGACCTCATCCGCCGCGCGACGGGCAAGAGCCCGGCCGAGATCGCCGACGTGTTCGCCGACTGGAACCGCGGTGAGCTCGAGTCGTACCTCATCGAGATCACCGCCGAGGTGCTGCGCCAGACCGACGCCGACACGGGCAAGCCGCTCGTCGACGTGATCCTCGACCAAGCCGGCGCCAAGGGCACGGGCGCGTGGACCGTGCAGACCGCCCTCGACCTGGGCGTGCCCGTCTCGGGCATCGCCGAGGCCACCTTCGCGCGGTCGCTGTCGAGCCACCCCGAGCAGCGCTCGGTCTCGCGCGAACTCCCCGGCCCCTCGGGCACCGAGGTGCTGTCGGGCGAGGACGCCGACGCGTTCATCGAGCAGGTGCGCCTGGCGCTGTACGCCTCGAAGATCGTCGCCTACTCGCAGGGCTTCGACGAGATCCGCGCCGGTGCCGCCCAGTACGACTGGAGCATCGACCTGGGCGCGGTGTCGAAGATCTGGCGCGGCGGCTGCATCATCCGCGCGCAGTTCCTCAACCGCATCGCCGAGGCGTACGACGCCGAGGCCGATCTGCCGGTGCTGCTGACCGCTCCGTACTTCGTCGAGGCGCTCGGCCGCGCTCAGGACGCGTGGCGCCACATCGTGTCGCTGTCGGCGGCCAGCGGCATCCCGGCCCCCGCTTTCAGCTCGTCGCTGGCGTACTACGACGGCCTGCGCGCCGAGCGTCTGCCCGCCGCCCTCATCCAGGGTCAGCGCGACTTCTTCGGTGCGCACACCTACCGTCGCATCGACAAGGAGGGCACGTTCCACACTCTGTGGTCGGGCGACCGCACCGAGATCGAAGCCGAAGACACCCACTGATCCCGAGGGATCGACGGTGACGAAGCGGCGACGGGCATGGCTCGTCGCCGCTTCGTGCGTCTACGCGGTCGCGGTGTGGTGGATGACGCTGCGTCCCTCGATCTACGACGCCGAGGTAGGTGGCATCCTGGGTCGTCTGCTCGACGCGCTCCAGCAGTCCCCCGCGACGGCGTGGGTCACCTTCGACGTCGTCGAATCCCTGTCGAACGCCGTCATGTTCGTGCCGCTGGGGCTGCTCGTGATCGCGTGGCGTGGGCGCTGGTGGCACGGCATCCTGCTCGGCCTGACCGTGAGTTGCGCGATCGAGATCACGCAACTGCTCTTCTTGCCGACGCGTGTGGCCGACGTCGGCGACGTGGTGGCCAATACTCTCGGGGCGACGATCGGGGTGCTCGTGGGGCGCGTTCTCAGCCGCCGGATCTCGCGTTCCCAGGATTCCCATAAGCCTCGCCATAGAAAGCTCATAGATACGAGAGCACAATGAGTTCTATGACCGCGACCGCCGCCGCCCCCACCTTCACCCGCCCCGACGGAAGTGCCCTCCGCGTCCTCGTCGTGGACGACGAGCAGATGCTCACCGACCTGCTGTCGATGGCGCTGCGCATGGAGGGCTGGGACGTCAAGACCGCCGGATCGGGCTTCGACGCCCTGCAGTCCGCGCGCGATTTCGAGCCGGATGCCATGGTGCTCGACATCATGATGCCCGACCTCGACGGCATGGCCGTCCTCCAGCGCCTGCGCCACTCGGGCAACGACGTGCCCGTGCTCTTCCTCACCGCGAAGGATGCCGTGGCCGATCGCGTCGCCGGTCTGACCGCCGGCGGTGACGACTACGTCACCAAGCCGTTCAGTCTCGAAGAAGTCGTCGCGCGTCTGCGGGGCCTCATGCGTCGCGCCGGCACGGCCCTGACGCGCGACTCGGAGCCGATCCTCCGCGTCGGCGACCTCTCGCTGAACGAGGACAGCCACGAGGTCATCCGCGGCGGCAAAGAGATCGAGCTCACCGCCACCGAGTTCGAGCTGCTGCGCTTCCTCATGCGCAACCAGCGCCGCGTGGTGTCGAAGGCGCAGATCCTCGATCGCGTGTGGAACTACGACTTCGGCGGTCGGTCCAGCGTCGTCGAGCTCTACATCTCGTACCTGCGGAAGAAGATCGACGCCGGGAACGACCCGCTCATCCACACCGTGCGCGGCGTGGGCTACATGATCAAAGCCCCTCAGTGAGCACCCCGCCGCGACCTGCTCCGCCCGTTCCCCCCGCCGAGGTCTGGGAGACCGACGCCCCCGACGCCGATTCCGAACAGGAGTCGACCCCCAGGCCCAAGAAAGAGCGCCTGTCGCAGAGACTCCGTCGTCCCTGGACGCTTCAGGCGCGGTTGATGACCGCCGTCATCGGCATGGTCGCCTTCATCCTCGTGATGATCGGAATCTCGACCAGCGCCATCCTCAGTCAGGTGCTCTACGTCAACCTCGGCGCCCAGGTCGACGAGGCCGCGGCGTCGATCCAACCGCGTGCCGCCTTCCAGAGCTCGGCGGAACAGGTCCTGGGGTCGGGGTTCTTCGACTCCGGCACCCTGCTCGTCATGAACTCGCGCGGCACGGGCATCACGGGCGCGGTGGTCGGCGACAACGGAGCGCGCGCGCTCACCACCGACGACCTCGGGCGGATCGCCGACAGCCTGCAGGCCGCCGCCGCCGATCCGAACGCCCAGACCGTCGACCTGCCGAACCTCGGCGAGTACCTCGTCCGTACCTTCCAGACACCCGGCAGCGACAGCGTCTTCTTGGTCGGACTCCCCCTCTCGAGCGTCACCAGCACGATCGGCGCGATCCTGACGACCGTCGCCCTGGTCACCACGGGCGGCCTATTGCTTCTCGCCGTCATCATCGCGATCGTCATCCGACTGGGACTCCGGCCGCTGCGCGCCGTCGCCGAGACGGCCACCCGCGTGGCGTCGCTGCGCATGGACCAGGGCGACGTCTCGATCACCGAGCGCGTGCCCGCCGACCAGGTCGACGACCACACAGAGATCGGGCAGGTCGGCACGGCCCTGAACACCCTGCTCGACCGCGTCGACGCCTCCCTCAGCGCCCGCCAGCGCAACGAAGAGCTGATGCGCCGATTCGTCGCCGACGCCAGCCACGAACTGCGTACGCCCCTGGCATCCATTCGCGGCTTCTCGGAGCTGTCGCTGCGCGCCATGCGTCAGGCGCAGGACGACGAGAGTCGCCAGCGCATCTCTCTGGCCGTCGAGACCACCGAACAGTCGCTCGAGCGCATCCAGGCGCAGTCCCTGCGCATGACCACGCTCGTGGAGGATCTGCTGCTGCTCGCGCGACTCGACGAGGGCCAGGAGCTCGTCTACGGGTCGGTCGACCTGACGCGCCTCGCCGTCGAGGCGGTGGGCGATGCCCGCCCGGCCGGGCCGGACCACTCGTGGACCATCGACGTCCCCGATACGCCCGTCGAACTCGCCGGAGACGCCGCCCGCCTTCACCAAGTGGTGGCGAACCTGCTCGCCAACGCCCGCACGCACACGCCCGCGGGCAGCGAGGTCAGCGTGTCGGTGGCCCACGAGGGCGCCGAAGCCGTGCTCCGGGTGCACGACAACGGTCCCGGCATCGATCCCTCGGTCGCCTCGCAGCTCTTCGAGCGGTTCGCCCGCGCCGATCGCTCGCGCGACCGCAAGACCGGCGGTACCGGCCTGGGCCTGTCGATCGCGCGGGCAATCGTCGACGCCCACCGCGGAACGATCTCGGTCAAGAGCACTCCCGGCGACACGACCTTCGAGGTGCGCCTGCCGGCCAAGCCCGCCGATCCGGTGATCGCGGACACGGTCTGAGACGACGGGATGCCGGAGGTCAGGCGCACCGAGACCTGACCGCCGCCCGCGCCGCCTCGAGGTCGGGACCGGGCGCGACCTCGATGTCGGGCGCGAGGGGGCCGTCGTAGACGGTACCGGTGCGGTCGACATCGTACGAGGTGGTGAGAATGATGCGGGCGCCGTCGCGGAGCTCCCTCACCTGGTTGCCGGTCGTCATCCCCGAGGTCGGCTTTCCGACGCGGAGGGCGTCGGTCTGGCCGGCGAACGCGATCGCCACGATCTCGGCGGCACTGTTCGTCATGCCGGAGGTGAGCAGGGCGACGGGGGCGTCGACGCGGAATCCGCCCGGCGTCACGGTGTCGTCTCCCCCGGGCGTCGAGACGACACCGCCGTTCGCCACCGTCGCCCACAGCACCGTCTCGTCTCGTTTCAACCCGACGACATCGCCGCCGTCGAGGAGAGGAGCGACCACCGCGAGCATGGGCCACGCGCTGCCCCCGCCGTTCGTTCGCAGGTCGATGATCCAGCCGCACGTCGTCGACGGGGCGGCGGCGCGCATCGCCGCGAGGCCCGCGGACTGGTACTGCTCGATCGCGTCGCGGTCTTCCCCCTGGAACCCGGGCACTGTCAGCATGCTGATTCCGTCGCGCGTCGACACGGTGGGGACGGGAAAAGGCGCGCCCGGAGCGTTCTGCGTGGTGATGGACGCGACATCGGCCGGCGTCTGCAGCCGCGAGTGCGGTCCGCCCGCCGCGGCGGCGAGCTGGTCGAGACCCCGGTACGTCTCGGCGATCGTCGGCTTCGCCCTCAGCTCGGGCGCGGCTTGCGCCACGGCATCCCGGAACTCATCCGTGTCGGCGTGGATGCCGTCGCGCATCTCGCCGATCGCCGCGTCGACGTAGGCGGCGACCTCGTCGTTCGGAGCGTCGACCGCGCAGCCGGTGAGGAGGACCATCACGCCGATGAGGGCGACAGCGCGTCGGGGAAGCGGCATCCTCCCACCCTCGCGTGTCGAGCCCTTCCCCGCCACCTTTGGTGTCAGTACCCCGCGAACGCGTCGGTCGTCAGCGACTTCGCCGTGCGCAGGGCGGGCGCGAGCGCCGAGATGAGTCGCGGCGGGCCCGAGACGTACGCGGCACGCTGCGCGATGTCGGGGACGGTCCGCAGGAGCGCCTCGGCATCCACTCGATCCGGTCCCGCCCACCCCCAGCGCTCGGGCAGGTCACGCGGCTCGTCGCGCGAGAAGACGATCACGGAGATGCCGCTGGCGGCGATCTCGTCGCGGAAGGCGAGCTCGGACGCCTCGGACACCACGTACACTAGGACGACGTCGCGGTCCTGGTTCGTCGCCACGAGGTGGCGCAGCTGCGAGACGAACGGGGTCACACCGATGCCGGCCGCGACCAGCAGCACGGGCGAGGTCGGCCGCGAGGGGAGGACGAAGTCACCCCACACCCCCGTGACGGCGAGGGTCGCCCCCGGCTCGACGGCGGCAAGCGCCCGCTTGAACGACGACTGCGAACCGTCCTTGAAGGCGATCCGCACCTCGGGCAGGTCTTCCGGCGCCGAGACGATCGAGAATTCGCGGCGCGTCCCCCGCGCGTCGGGTCGGCGGTGGGGAACGTCGAGCTCGAGGTACTGCCCGGGGTGGAACGAGAACGGCCGGGCGGCCCGGAACGAGAGTTCGCGCACCGTCGGGGTGACATCGCGCCGACGTTCCACGCGCAGGCGCACAGCCGCGCGCAGGCAGAACAGGAAGGCGAGCAGATTGCCGACGAGCAGCGCGCGCTCCTGACCGAGCGTGATCTCGCCCACTGGCAGCGGCCACCCGGCCAGGACGCCGACCACGATCGCCACGAGATACTGCTGCACGCGACGGGGCGGGAGGGTCAGCGGCTCGGACAGCATGAACGCGCCCAGGAACAGGAAGGGCGACGAGAACGCCACCTGCAGCAACACGCTCGGCACATCGACCGGGAATCCCGCGGCCTGGAACTGCACGCTCGTGCGGAGGAAGGCGACGGCCATCGCGACGACCCAGAAGACGACCACGATAGGCAGCTTGTCGGTGCGGAGCAGGAGCAGCACTCCCAGCACCAGGACGGGTGCCGCGAGCCACGGCGAACCGACCCACCACGCCGAAGACCCCAGGTCGGGCGCCCAGATGCTCACGATCGTCAAGACGGTCGCGCCGGTCGCGGCGGGGTTGAAGATGTGCCGGCCACGCCAGGCGAGCACGTATTTCGAGGCGGATGCCACGACCCCGGCGAGGGCGAGGCCGGCCAGGCCCATCGGCTCCACCGACGGACGCAGGACGAACAGCAGGATCCCGGCCGTGATCAGTGAGGACTCCAGGCGTCGCGGCATCCGGAGCAGACTCTGCGCGACGAGATCCGTGAGGGCGCACGCGGCGGCGAGCACCACGGCGGTCGCGATGATCGCGAGAGGTTGCGGGACCACCAGGCCCGCGAACGACAGGACGAGCGAGAAGACGGCGAGAAGACCGAGCGACGCCATGACGAGCCGGTACATCGACACCCGACCGATGAGGCCGAGGACGCGGGTCGAGCCGGCGGTGAGCGTGGTGCTCATGGGGGAACCCTTCGGGGGAGGCGAAACGGGGGGATGGGAAGGACGGGCTCAGGAGAAGATCTCGCCGGAGAAGCCGGGAGACCACTCGACGCGGCCATCGGTGCGCATGCGCACCCACTGGGCGGTCCAGGATGCCGCCAACTCGGGCCCACCGTCGAAGAACAACGCGGTAGCCAGGGCGTCGGCGCGCATCGCCGTCTCGGCGAGGGCCCACGTGGCGGCGTACGCCCGGACGGGCGCACCGGTGCGGGCGTCGAGGACGTGGTGAAGACCGTCTCCCCACGCGCGGCGATTGATCGCGGAGGCGCAGAGCGACTGGTCCGCCACGGTGACCACGCCGATGGCGCGGGTCGGGTCGAAGGGGTGCTCGAGACCGACGCGCACGGGTGCCCCGCGGACCGCGAGGTCTCCCGACGCGTCGACGACGGCGTCGCCGTCCACGTGGGATCTCACCGCGTCGAGCACCAGGTCGACCAGCCGCCCTTTGCCGAGCGCTCCGACGTCGATGGTGGCGGGAGCGGTGACCCTCACCTGGTCGTCGTCCCACGTGAGGACCTCGCTCCAGGTGGGCGCCGGCTGCGGCGCTCCCCACGGAGCGAGGGTCAACCGGGCGTCGTACCCCAGGCGCGCCAACGCGTCGCCGACGAGCGGATTGACCGCGCCGGAGGTCGCCGCATCGAGCTCGCGGTAGAGCGAGAACATGGCATCCGCGTCTCGGGGAGCGGGAACCGACGCGGCACGCCCCTCGGCGAGCGAGGACACGAGAGAGTCGTCGCGGAACCGCGACCACTCGCGGTCGAACCGCTCGATGAGGGTCGACACCGCGTCGCGGACGACCGAGGGCAGCGAATGCGCCGTCTCGATCGCCCACGACGTACCGATCGCGTCGAAGGTCCAGATCGACCCCGTGGCGAGCGGCGTGCTCATGGCTGTCAGGCCTTGGCCTCGGACTTGATCGAGTCGACGGCCTTGTTGAAGCCGCCGCTCGTGAGCGAGGAACCGGCCACCTTGCTGACCGAGATCTCGTCGAGCTTCTTGCCCACGACCTCGCTCTGGATGCCGCCGATGAACTCGCCCTGGTAGCGCTTGGACTCCGCGGCCTGCGGGTCGCCGGTCACCTTCACGGCGGTCACGGTATCGCCGGCGATCGTGAGGGTGACGTCGATGGTCTCGACACTCTCGGGGGTCGCGTACTGGCCGGTGGCCTCGTACTCGCCGTCCTTGTAGGCGCCCGAGGTGCTCGAGCCGCCGGCGGCGGCACCCGAGGTCGTGGTGGGGGCCGAGCTCGCGGCGGGGGCCGCGGTGTCGGCGGGGGCGGCATCGCTGGCGGTCGTGCCACCCGCGCATCCGGCGAGGGTGGCGATGCCGGCGACACCCAGCAGAGCGGTGCCGATGCGGACGGGACGGGGTACGGCTGTGGTGCGGATCATGAGGGTCCTCCTTCGGTCGTGCCTCGCGGCGCGTACATGCTCACGGTAGGGACACGACCTCGGCCGCCACCCGGTTCATTCTTTTGTGCGAGCTATGTGAGGACAACCGCCGTCCGAGGGAACCCGTAACGAGAACCGGCCATCGAGCGGGTGGATCGGTCGGGACGCATTCGGCCGCCTCCCTTCCGGAAGACGGCCGAGCGCGAACGGAACGGCGGCGGTTACGCGTCGCCGCCGAACATGCTCGTGACCGAGCCGTCCTCGAAGACCTCGTGGATCGCGCGCGCGAGCAGGGGCGCGATCGGCAGCACCTCGAGACGCTCGAACCGACGCTCGGCCGCGATCGGCACGGTGTCGGTGACGACGACCTGGTCGATCGCGGGGTCCTGCAGACGCTCGGTGGCCGGGTCGCTGAAGATCGCGTGGGTCGCAGCGACGATGACCTTGCGGGCGCCCGAGGCCTTGAGGGCCTGAGCGGCCTTCTGGATGGTGCCGCCGGTGTCGATCATGTCGTCGACCAGCAGGCAGGTGCGGCCGTTCACGTCACCGACGATCTCGT
>Ga0308159_1001962_pt1 | contig 25787 bp, 25 predicted proteins | sample PhyCR1_FD_201040 | JGI IMG/M metagenome (GOLD analysis project Ga0308159, IMG submission 201040) | Phyllosphere microbial communities from UC Gill Tract Community Farm, Albany, California, United States - DLSLC.R1 | ecosystem: Host-associated > Plants > Phyllosphere > Unclassified | place: USA...
TGCCGAAGGCTGCGATCTTTTGATTCTGTTTTGAAGATCAAAAGATCGCAGCCTTCGGCAGCTCCTACAAATCGGTTTTCAGCCTTGAGATCTGCAGCAGCCAGGTTTTGAACGCCTTCATCGCTACCGTTTCCGCTCGCGACTGCAACCGCGTCAGCCAGTAACTGCCCGTGGTGATCTCGAGCGCAAACGGCTGGCAAATCGCATCTGCCGCCAGTTGCCGGGCGAACATCAGCGGTGGCGCCAACGCCACGCCGCCGCCCTGCAATGCCGCTTCCATCATCGCCAGCGACGAGTCGAAAACGATGCTCTGCGGTGGTGCGGCTTGCGTCGCCAGGCCTGCCGCCTGAAACCATTGCGGCCATTCATCGGTGCGATAGGAACGCAACAAAGTCTGTTGCAGCAGATCGCCCGGCGAATGCAATCGCCGAGCGATTTGCGGCACGCACAACACCGACAACGGCGCATCGAGCAAGCGTGTCGCCTCGATGCCATGCCAGGCGCCAGCGCCGAAACGAATCGCATAATCCAGTCCTTCTGCCGCCACATCGACCCGGTTGTTATTCGTCGAGAGGCGTAAATCGATCAGCGGATATTTCTCCCGGAAGTCCGCCAGCCTCGGCAACAGCCAGCCCACCGCAAACGTACCCACGGCGCCGACTGTCAGCATGTCGCGATACTGCCCACCGGCCAAACGCTCAAGCATCTGTGCGATGTTGTCGAATGAGGTGCTGAGAATCGGCAGCAAGGTTTCACCTTCACTGGTCAGCATCAGCCCACGAGGCAGGCGTTTGAACAGGGTCAGGTTGAGTTGCGCTTCCAGGCTTTTGACTTGATGGCTGACCGCCGCTTGCGTCACGCACAGTTCGACGGCAGCGCGGGTGAAACTCAGATGACGTGCAGAAGCTTCAAACGCGCGCAGTGCGTTGAGGGGCAATTGAGGTCGAATCATGCGTTGTCCCGAATTTTTCTAATGGCTCGTGCGAGTTTTCATCGTTTGCCGTGGGTCGGCAAAGTGCCTAAATTGGCCGCGCTGATCAGCCGCCCGATGAAAAAATCACCCGCAGTGTAGCGGGATACAACCATCGACACTCTTGGAGAGTGATTCACTCATGTGTTCCTTCAAAACGAGCAAGGTCTCTTCTTACAGCGCTTTCGCCCTGTTCTTCAGCAGCCTCGCCTGCCATGCCGCCACGCCGACGGATGCGCAATTGCAGGCACTGGTCACGCAAGCCGTGACCCCGGTAATGCAGCGAAACACCATTCCGGGACTGACTGTCGCGCTGACGCTAAAAGGTCAGACGCATTACTTTAACTACGGAGTCGCCGACAAGGACGCCGGGCAAAAGGTCAGCGAAAACACTCTGTTCGAGGTTGGTTCGGTGAGCAAAACCTTCACCGCCACCCTCGCCGGTTACGCCCAGGCCATCGGCAAACTCGACCTGTCGAGCAAGGCCAGCCAGCTTTGGCCAGAGCTCAAGGGCAGCGCCTTCGACAACATCAGCGTGCTGCAACTGGGCACCTACAGCGCTGGCGGCCTGCCGCTGCAATTTCCCGCCAAAGCGGATTCTTCCGACAAGATGCTTGGCTATTACCAACAATGGAAACCGCAGTTTCCTGCCGGCAGCCATCGCCTGTATTCCAACCCGAGCCTGGGCCTGTTCGGCTACCTGACGGCGAAAAGCCTCGGCCAGCCGTTCGACCAGGCAATGACCCAGACGCTGCTGCCGAAACTCGGCTTGCAGCACACCTTCCTCAGCGTGCCCCCAGCGCAATCGAAGCTCTACGCCCAAGGCTACGACAGCGCCGATCAACCGGTGCGCGTCAGCCCAGGTGCCCTCGACGCCGAAGCCTACGGCATCAAAACCAGCGCCGCCGACCTGCTGCGTTACGTTCAGGCACAGCTGAAACCGGCGAGCCTTGCGCCTGAACTGCACAACGCCATCGCCAACACCCACATCGGTTATTACCGCGTCGGCGACATGACCCAAGGCCTGGGCTGGGAGCGCTACCCATACCCGATCAGCCTGGAGAAACTGCAGAATGGCAACTCGACTCCCATGGCCGTGGAGCCGCACGCCGTCGAGTGGCTGACCCCGCCGCAAACTGAGCCGGCCAACGTGCTGTTCAACAAAACCGGTTCCACGCGAGGCTTTGGCGCCTATGTAGCGTTTGTGCCATCGCGGGACATGGGCATTGTGATTCTGGCCAACAAGAATTATCCGAATGCCGAACGGGTGAAGATTGCGCATACGGTATTCGCGGCGTTGGTGGACTAAAAGCAAACGATCGCAGCCAATGTAAAAAGGGGCGAGAGAATGAATTCTCTCGCCCCTTTCGTTTGCAAAGCACTTACGGCCGCCGTCAATCATCCGGCATTTGCGGCGGTTTGCTCGGTTTCGCTGGTTTGCCTGGCTTGGTGCTCTTCGCGCCTTTGGCCGGCTCCGGTTCGGTAGCGACGGGAGTCTGTGCGGCGGCCGCAGCGGCGGCTTCTTTTTCGGCCATGGGCATGGCGTCGATGGTTTCGAAGATTTTCGCCAGGCTCAATGCCTTGGCCTCGTCACCCGAGGCGGAGAGTTTGGTTTCGCCGTCCTTGCCCACCAGGAACACTTTCGGATAAGCCCCTGCGCCCAGTTTCAGCGAACGCAGCAGCGCCATGGTGTCCTGCTGGCCCAAGTCCTTGCCGTCGAGCTGGCCGGACATGCTGAGGATGGTGTAGACCTTGATGTTGCGGTCGGTGACGCCCTTTTTGTTGGCCGGGTCTTCCAGGGACTTTTTCAGGCTCAGCCACACCGGGTCGACGGTGCTTTGCGCAATCACGATCAGCGGGCGGGCGCGGCCCACGTCCCCGGCCAGGGGTGAATCGCTGTCCGCGGCGAACAAGGGGCCGGCGATCGCCAGCAAGAGGGTCAGGGTCAGGGACCTGATGAGCATGCGCATCTCCTTTTGATATCCACGCACTACTGATTGCGCATCGTGGTGATTGTTCCGGCGGCGTCTGGCAAAAAGGTATTGCCCTGTCAGAAGCTTAGGTCAGGGAAAGCTTTGCGCAAACGCTACGTCGATTTGATTAACAGCCATGAGCGCACTAGGGTGGCCGTTCTGCCAAAGAAATGGAGGTCACCCGCATGCACATCGATTTTCTGTGCGATCACCCCGAATTTATTGAAGAGCTGGCCACGCTCAATTTCAAGGAATGGGGTGAGTTTCGCCCCGGACAAACTGTCGAGGATCGCATCGAGCACATGCGCGAATCCGTCATTCAGTGCTAACCCGTGGTGAGGTGGCTCGCTGCAAGGCGCCGTCTCACTCCAGCGCTGAATCGAGTGCCGAGAGCAATTGCGAGGGGTCGACGGGTTGTCCTCCGAGCTTGAGTTCACCGCTATCGAGATCAACCCTCAACCTCACCGACGCCCGATCGCCAGGGTACTTGCGCAGCACCAGCTCGATACCACTGGCGGTCTCGTCGACGGTACTGAGCAAATCCCACAGACTCTCGCTCAGATCCAGCAGCACTTTTTGCTGCTGCAGATCGACTAACTGCGGCGCATAGAGCCAATGGCTCATGCGCATCTCACGCGGCTCGACGGTGATGGCGAGACGGCCCTCGCAGTGGACATAGGTTTCATTCATCGACGGATCAGAACGCCAACTTGTAACCAATCAACACCAGCATCGTCGCCAGGCACGGGCGCAGGACTTCGTCGGAGATGCGCCCGGTCAGGTGGCTGCCGAGCCAGATGCCCGGGAGCGAGCCGACTAGAAGGAAGCCGAGCACGCCCCAGTCCATGTTGCCCATGCTTGCGTGGCCCAGGCCGGCGACGAGGGTCAGCGGTACCGCATGGGCGATTTCGGTGCCGACCAGGCGGCGGGTTGGCAGCAACGGGTAGAGGATGAACAGCGCGACGGTGCCCAGTGCCCCGGCGCCGATCGAGGTCAGAGCAACCATGGTGCCGAGGATCAGACCGGTGATCACCGTCATGACATTCAGGCGCGAACCGCTCGGGTTGTAGTTGCCGCCGGCGCGTCTGTGGGCGAATTCGAGCAAGCGTTTCTTAAAGAAAATTGCCAGGGCAGTGGCGAACAGGACGAAGCCGAGCGCCTGTTTGATGATGGCGTTCATCGCGTCCGGCGCGGTGTGCAGGGTACTGAGGAACCACAGGGTCATGGCCACGGCCGGTACGCTGCCGAGAGTCAGCCAGCCGGTGATGGCCCAGTCGATGTTCTTGTTCTTCCTGTGAACGAGGACGCCGCTGGATTTGGTGATCGCGGCGTACAACAGGTCAGTACCCACCGCCGTCGCCGGGTTGATGCCGAACCACAGCAGAATCGGCGTCATTAACGAACCGCCGCCGACACCGGTCATGCCGACGATGAACCCCACCACCAGCCCGGCAATCACCAGGCCGAAATTTGCCAATTCCATTCATACGTCCAGAAAACGACAGGAAAATCTGGCCCGCAGCATAGCGATTTTTCTTATAACCACATATATCGATGCGGTCTATCGTTATGCCATATCGAATTTGCCGCAGATACCACAGTGGATCTTTGTGCTACAGGAGACCTGCGGAGCTCACTGCACCGGCAGGAAATTCAAGAACAACAGACTCTGCGCGTAATTCAGGCCGATCCTGCGATAGCGCTCATCGAGCATCTGCGTGAGCAGATCCAGGCGCGCGACGATTTTGCTGAATTCAGTGGCGAAGCTGAGGTTGCTGCCCTCCTCCGATATTTCATTGGAGAACAGCAATGGCTGACCATCCTTGTTCTGCCGTTGCGACAAGATCCACATGGCTTTTTCGATGTTGCGCGCAGCGTTGTGCACGAAGGTCGGGTTGATCGCGTCGGTCATATAGAACTCGGTGCGATTGCCGTGGGCAGTGACCAGCATGCTGCCGATCGCATAAATGAACGCGCCGACGCGATCACCAAGGAACTCCGGACTCATCGCATAGCTCAGCGCCGCCAGGTCCTTGCGCCCGCCCAGCACGGGCAGCGGCTGCTGTTGCTCGACGGCGAGGCGTACCTGTTTCACGGCGGTGTTGATGTTGAGGAAACCGGACTTGCGCAGCTCTTCGGGGTTGCGCAGATAGAGCTTGCCCATCAGCCGGTAGAGGCTGTCGAGGTTGTCGCGCATCGCCAGGGTGGCCATGCGGTCGACGCTGGTCTGCAGAAATTCCTGCGGCTGCCCTTCACGCATCTGGTTGAAGAAGCCGTTGCCATTCTGGTGGCTACAGCCGCTGACCAACAGCGACAACAGGCAGGCCAGCAGCAGGCACAGGCGGCGGTGGGCGGCGGTGGTCAGGGCAAAAACACTCGGCATGAAATCTCGGACGGGCACTTGGCTGTGCGGCGGGAGTCACCGCATCCTGGCCATGCATAGAGCCGCCGATTTCGAAAAAGTGCAGTGCCTGGGCAGTGAGCCGACCTTCGGCGCTTTTCGCCACATCAATTAGTCGGACTTTATATTTGCCAATACCGGTAAATCCGCTATAAATCCTGTTGCTCCCCATAAATAGCATGACTAGTTACGTGTAGGAGCTGCCGAAGGCTCGGGCCGCGATCGGACGATCTTTTGATCTTGCCTTAAAAAATCACAATCAAAAGATCGCAGCCTGCGGCAGCTCGTACAGGGGATTTCGGTGTTTAAAACAACAACAAAAAGGAAGGTCAACCATGCTTCAATCCCGTCACCTGCTCTCCGGCCTCGGACTGTCCCTGATGATCGCTACCCTCTCTGCCAATGCGGCGGGCCTGACCGCCGAACACAAAGCCTTCGGCAAAACCAATGACGGCACGCCCGTCGAGCAATACATCCTGCGCAACAGCCACGGCATGCAAGCCACCGTCATCACCTACGGCGCGACCCTGCAAGCGCTGAAAGTTGCGGACAAGCACGGCAAGTTCGACGATATCGTGCTGGGTTTCGATGATGTGCAGGGCTATCAGAAAGGCACTGCGTACTTCGGCGCGACCATCGGCCGCTTCGGCAATCGGCTGGCCGAAGGCGCGTTCGAACTCGATGGCAAACGCTATCAAGTGCCGCAGAACGACAAATCCAATGCCTTGCACGGCGGGCCCGAGGGGTTCGACAAGAAAGTCTGGAAGGCAAAGGAAACCAAAGACAAGGATTCGGTGGGCGTAACCCTGACCTACCTGTCGGCCGATGGTGAAATGGGCTTCCCGGGCAATCTGACCACCGAAGTCACCTATCGCCTGACCGAAAATAACGAGCTGCGCATCGACTACACGGCCAGCACCGACAAGCCGACCGTGCTCAACCTGACCAACCACAGCTACTTCAACCTGGCCGGTGCCGGCAATGGCGACATTCTCAAGCAAGTGGCCATGATCAACTCAAGCCATTACACGCCGGTCACCGCCAAACTGATCCCGACCGGCGAGCTGGCGCCCGTGGCCGGCACGCCGATGGACTTCACCAGACCGACGGCAATCGGTACGCACATCAAGGCCGATCATCCGCAGCTGAAATTTGCCGAGCCGAAACAGGGTGGCTTCGATTTCAACTGGGCGCTGGACAGCAAGGGCGATATCAGCAAAGTCGCCACCGAAGTCAGCGACCCGCAATCCGGGCGTGTGCTGCAACTGTTCACCAGCGAGCCGGGCGTGCAGTTCTACACCAGCAACTTCCTCGATGGCACGGTAAAGGGCAAGGGCGGCAAGGTCTATCCACACTGGGGCGCGTTCACCCTCGAGACCCAGCACTATCCGGATTCGCCGAACCAGCCGGACTTCCCGAGCACGCGACTTGATCCGGGGCAGACTTATGCCCACAGCGTAATCCTCAAGTTCTCCGCCAAGTAAGGCCCACGCCGCATGATAGTTCCCACGCTCTGCGTGGGAATGCAGCCGGGGACGCTCCGCGTCCCTTTCAGAGCTGGAACGCGGAGCGTCCCTTGATGCATTCCCACGCGGAGCGTGGGAACGATCTTGTAGGAGCTGCGGACCGCTGCGATCTTTTTTGCTTTTTGAACCCCAACGCTATTCTGCTGCCCACTAAAGACACCCATTCTTTAAGGCAGGAGGTTTGAATGCGTACCCTTGAGTTGGCCGACGTGCAGGTTCCCGTGATTGGTCAGGGCACTTGGCGCATGGGCGAGGATCGTTCGGCGCACGCGCGTGAAGTGGCGGCGCTGCGCACCGGCATCGAGCTGGGCATGACCCTCATCGACACCGCCGAGATGTACGCCGAGGGCGGTGCTGAAACGGTGGTCGGCGAAGCCATCGCCAGTCTGCGCGATCAAGTCTTTCTGGTCAGCAAGGTCTACCCGCACAACGCCAGCCGCCAGGGCATCCCGCAAGCCTGCGAGCGCAGTTTGCGTCGGCTCGGCACTGATTACATCGATCTCTATTTATTGCACTGGCGCGGTCAGTACCCTCTGGAGGAAACCGTAGAAGCCTTCGAACGCCTGCGTGAGGACGGCAAGATCGGCCGTTGGGGCGTGTCGAATTTCGATGTCGACGACCTCGAAGAACTCTCCAGTTCGGCCTGCGCCACCAACCAGGTGCTGTACAACCTCGAAGAGCGCGGCATCGAGTTCGATCTGCTGCCGTGGTGCCAGCACCAGCGCCTGCCGCTGATGGCGTACTGCCCGATCGGCCAGGGCGGTGCAATGCTCGCCGAGCCGGTGCTGCAAGAGATCGCCAGCCGTCACAACGCCACCCCGGCGCAGGTTTCGCTGGCGTGGCTGCTGCGTCAGGATGGGGTTATTGCGATTCCCAAGGCTGTGCGTCCGGAGCATGTGCAACTCAATGCCGGGGCGGTCCAGCTGCAACTGGAGGCCGGGGATTTGACGGCGCTGGACAAAGTGTTCCCGGCGCCACAACGCAAGCAGCGGCTGGCCATGGTCTGAGCCGCCGACTGCGAGGGCTTCGCGATGAGAAGCACAGATCTGCACGACCCGTACAACCTGCAACGTTTCGTTCAGGCACAGGATCCGGTGTTCGAACGGGTCCAGCGTGAACTTGAATCGGGCCGCAAGCGCAGCCACTGGATGTGGTTCGTCTTTCCACAATTCGCCGGTCTGGGCGGCAGCGAAATGGCCCGGCGCTATGCCATTGGTTCAGCCGAGGAAGCGCAAGCCTATCTCGCCCACGAACCGCTCGGTGCGCGACTGCGCACCTGCACGCAGTTGGTGCTCAACGTGCCGCAGCGTTCGATTGCCGAGATTTTCGGCCACCCCGATGACTTGAAATTTCACTCTTCGATGACCCTGTTCGCCCAGTTCAGCGTCGAGGACAGCTTGTTCTATCAGGCGCTGGAGCGTTACTTCCACGGCATTCTCGACGAGTGGACGCTGCAACTGCTCGACTCAAAACAAGCCCAGTTGCCCACCGATCAGGGTTGAGAAGTCGTCGTCGACAAACGGCAGAATCGCATCCGCCACCGGTTGCAGTTGGCGGGTGATGTAATGGTCGTAGTCGATGGCGGCGCGGCGTACTTCCAGTGGCTCGGGGCCGGCCAGCGTGATGACGTAGCTGATCCAGCCGCCGTTCTGATATTGCCGGGGCCGACCCTGCTCGGCGTTATAGTCGTCGGCCAGCCGCGCCGCGCGAACGTGCGGCGGTACGTTGCGTTCGTAATCGTCGAGGGTGCGGCGCAGACGCTTGCGGTAGATCAGCCGATCGTCGAACTCGCCAGCGAGAGTCTTGCGCACGTAGTCCCGGACGTAATCCTGATACGGCTTGCGCTGAAAAATCCGCTCATAGAGCTCTTGCTGAAACTGCCGGGCCAACAGCGACCAGTCGGTGCGCACGGTTTCCAGGCCCTTGTAGACCATTTCCTCGCCGCCATCAGCGCGAGTGACGAGTCCGGCGTAGCGCTTCTTGCTGCCCTCCTCCGCGCCGCGAATCGTTGGCATCAGAAAGCGCTTGTAGTGAATCTCGAACTGCAATTCCAGCGCGCTTTCCAGGCCGTATTGCTCGCGCACATGCGCGCGCCACCAGTCGTTGACGTGCTTGACCAGCGCATGGCCAATCTGCGCCGCTTCTTCCTGGCCGTGCAGCCTGCGCAGCCAGACGAAGGTTGAATCGGTGTCGCCATAAATCACCGCGTGGCCCTGCTCTTCGATCAACTGGCGGGTGCGCAGCATGATTTCGTGGCCGCGCAAGGTGATCGACGAGGCCAGCCGGGTATCGAAAAAACGGCACCCGCTGGAGCCAAGCACGCCATAGAAGGCGTTCATGATAATTTTCAGCGCCTGGGACAGCGGCGCGTTGTGTTCGCGCTTGGCGGTTTCGCGACCTTCGGCCACCCGCGCCACGATCGACGGCAGGCAATGTCGGGTACGCGAAAAGCGTGCGCCACGGAAACCCGGCACCGAGTCGGCGTCGTCCGGGTGACGCAGGCCTTCGATCAAGCCCACCGGGTCGATCAGAAACGTGCGAATGATCGACGGGTAAAGGCTTTTGTAATCAAGCACCAGTACCGATTCGTACAGCCCCGGCCGTGAATCCATGACAAACCCGCCGGGGCTGGCCTGCGGCGGGTTAGTCCCCAGATTCGGCGCAACGAAGCCCTGGCGATGCATCAATGGCATGTACAAATGGGTGAAAGCCGCCACCGAACCGCCGCTGCGATCGGCCGGCAAACCGGTGACGCTGGCGCGTTCGAGCAAAAACGTCAGCAATTGGGTTTTGGCGAAGATCCGCGTGACCAGTTCGCAGTCCTTGAGGTTGTACTTGGCCAGCGCCGGTTTGTCTTCGGCGAACATACGGTTGATCTCGTCCATGCGCTGGTACGGATTGTTGATCGCCTTGCCTTCGCCGAGCAGGGTCTGCGCGACGTTTTCCAGGCTGAACGAGGGGAAACTCCAGGTCGCCGAACGCAACGACTCGATACCATCGATGATCAGCCGCCCCGCTGCCGAGGCGAAATAATGATTGCGGCTGCCGTGTTCACGCCATTGCATTTCTTCGCCGCCACGGCCGATTTTCAGCGGCACGCCAAGACGCCGCGCGTGTTCGTGGAGGATGCGCAGGTCGAACTGCACGACGTTCCAGCCAATGATCGCGTCGGGGTCGTGGCGGGCGAACCAGTCGTTGAGTTTCTTCAGGATGAGTGTGCGCGAGTCGCAGTATTCAAGATCGAAATCGACAATAATCGCGTCGCCGTTCGGCGCGCCGAGCATGTACACCTGCCGCTCGCCACAACCTTGCAGGGCAATCGAATACAACTCGCCGCTCTCGGTGGTCTCGATGTCGAGCGAGACCAGCCGTAGTTTCGGCCGGTAGCCGGGGTCAGGTTTCAACTGGGCATTGATCAGCACGCCATCGGCATCCGGCGTGCCGTCGAACAACACCGGCGCGGTGATGAAGCGCTCCATCAGATAGCGTTCCGGTGGGCGCACATCGGCTTCAAACACATCGACACCGGCGCGATTGAGCGCGGTTTCGAGGCGCATCAACTGGCCGTGCTGCTGGCAATAAAGACCGAGCACCGGGCGATGCTGGAAATCCTGCAGTGCGAGCGGGCGCAGTTCGACATTTTTTTCGCCGTGTAACAAATGCTCGGCCGCTTCGCGCTGTGCGACGGGTATAAACGCCACCGACGGCTGATGCGCCAGGCGCACACGGCGTGGCCCGGCGTCGGTCGCCAACCAGAACTCCACTTCGGTGCCGGCCGGCGTATCGCGCCAATGCCGGGTCAGGACGAAGCCCTGCTGTAAATCCACCACTGCGACCTCAAACAATCAAACCGACCGACATTCTACGCGGCATTGCTGCGCCTGGCCTTGGCGAAAGACGCTGCTGATCTGCAGAAAAACCCGGCAAATGGCGTTTTTTGCACGCTAACTGCCGCTTTGCCACCTTGCCCTGCGCGGCTGCGTCTACGATGCTTGATGAACAACGACAACACCTGAGTAACCGCCATGAAGACCGTCGCCCAACTGCTCAAGCTCAAAGATCAGAAAAATCAGGAAGTGCACCAGATCAAACCCGATCATATGGTGCTTGAAGCGCTGATGAAGATGGCCGAGAAAAACGTCGGCGCCTTGCTGGTGGTCGAAGACGACAAGGTGGTCGGCATCATCAGCGAACGCGACTACGCCCGCAAACTGGTGCTGCACGGCCGCTCCTCGGTGGGTACACCGGTGCGCGACATCATGGTCAAGGACGTGATCACCGTGGACACCCGCCAGACCGTCGATACCTGCCTGGGCATCATGTCGGACAAACGGCTGCGCCACTTGCCGGTGGTCGAGGACGGCCAGTTGATCGGCCTGCTGTCGATCGGCGACCTGGTCAAAGAAGCGATCGCCGAACAGGCTGAGCTGATCAAACAGCTGGAGCAGTATATTCGCGGGGAATAACTTTCGATCTTCCGACCACCATTTGGCCCTGTGGGAGCGGGCTCGCTCGCGAAGGCGGTAGGTCAGTCAATACAACTTTGGCTGACAAACCGCTTTCGCGAGCAAGCCCGCTCCTACAGGTTCTTTTAGTGTTCACGCAGGCCAATGCCGCTCGAATACCGGTGCCAGCACCGGGTGCCGGTCAATCCTTTGCAGCCACGCGTAAAAACCCGGTCGCGTCTGGCGCAGATGTTCACGGCTGCCGGCCCAGCGGCTCACCACTGCCGCCAGCACATCCAGTGCGCCGGGCGTTTCGTCATCCAGATACAGCTCGCCGGAAAACTGATCGGCAAACACCTCCCAACTGAAGTGCAGGCGCTGGCGCGTGCCGGCGATCAGGTTCTGCCGCGCGGTTTCGTCAGGCGTGCTCAGCCAGCGCTCGGGGTAATCGATGATGCCGACCGCTGCATAGCAATTGCTGACGATATAGGCGAGGCCGCGAATCGCCTGATCACGATTGGCAGCCTCGCTGGGTAGCAGACCGGACTCAGGAAACGTCAGGCCCAGATGAATCAGGATCGCCGCACTTTCGGTCATCGCGCTGCCGTCCGGCAGTTGCAAGGTCGGTATCTGCTTCAGCGGATTGAGTTTGCCCAGCGCCTCGTCGGCCTCGGCGCTGGCTTCGGTATCAATGAACCGGTAGGCGATCTGGCACAGTTCCAGTGCCGCCTCGATGGCGGCCGCGCCGGAGTTCTTGTGCCCATAGAGTTGGTACATGTGCGTTTCCCCCGATAAGGCCTTTGCACAGGGTAGATGGCTGTGGCTCGGGTGTAAAAGTCTCCGACGCAAGCCCGCTCCCACAGGGGAAATCGGTGGGGTTTGAAATTTATTTTTCCGGCACTGCATCCAATCGCCTTCGCCACGGGTAGTCCCTGTAACAGCCACTCTTGTGCTGTCAGCGCTCTACCTTTTTCGGAGAATCATCGGATGAACATCACCCAGCTGATTGGCCTCACCGGTTTGCTCGCCTTCACGGCGACCACCTTCGCCCAGAGCAGTTATCCCGACGCGATCAAGGTGCCGGACGGGCACAAGATTGCCCTGGAAACCACCGGCGTTGGCGAGATTACCTATGAATGCCGCGACAAGCCCAATATGGCCGGGCAGACCGAGTGGACTTTTGTCGGCCCCAAAGCAGTGCTTAACGATCGCAGCGGTAAACAGGTCGGCAGCTATTTCGGCCCGCCAGCGACCTGGCAAGCCAAGGACGGTTCGAAAGTCACCGGCACACAATTGGCCGTGGCCCCGTCGAGCCCGGGCAACCTGCCCTATCAACTGGTCAAGGCCAACCCGGCCGAAGGCAAAGGCGCAATGACCGGCGTCAGCTACATCCAGCGTGTTGCGCTCAAGGGCGGCGTGGCGCCGGGCAGTGAATGCACGATGGCGAACAAGGGCAAGCAGGAAGTGGTGAAGTACCAGGCGGATTATATTTTCTGGGCGGCTAACTGACCTGGGCATCATTGGAGATCCAAATGTGGCAGCGGGCTTGCTCGCGAAGGCGTTGCGTCAGCCAGCCTATAAGTGCCTGATGCACCGCATTCGCGAGCAAGCCCGCTCCCACAGGTTCTGTGTGATTTTGGGAAATGTGAGCTAGATTGCACCCCATGCCTTTACCCGATCCCCAGTTCGATTACGAAGCCCGCCTCAAAGCCTGTGCCCGGGGCGAGCGCGCGGCTCTGCGCGATTTGTACGTGCAGGAAGGCCCGCGCCTGCTCGGTGTGGCCAAGCGTCTGGTGCGCGATACGGCGCTGGCGGAGGACATCGTCCATGAGGCGTTCATCAAGATCTGGAACGGCGCCGCCGGGTTCGATCCGGCGCGCGGTTCGGCACGGGGCTGGATGTTCAGCGTGACCCGGCATCTGGCCTTGAATCAGTTACGCAACCAAAGTAGGGAAACGCCGTTCAGTGAGGAACATGAGGCAGCGGCGCCTGATGAGGCGGTCGATGTTCACTCGGCGCGCATTCATCGCTGCCTGGAACAACTGGAACCGCAGCGGCGCACCTGCATTCTCCACGCCTACGTCGACGGTTACAGCCACGCGCAGATTTCCGCACGCCTCGACACGCCGCTGGGCACGGTCAAAGCGTGGATCAAGCGCAGCCTCAATGCTTTGCGGGAGTGCATGGGATGACCGGCGAATCAGCGCAGGAACGGGATGAACTGGCTGGCGAATACGTGCTCGGCACTTTGTCTTTCGAGCAGCGCATCGAGGTGCAACGGCGCCTGCCGAACGAGCCTGAACTTCGTGCGGCAGTGGATGCGTGGGAGCGGCGCCTGCTGGAGTTGACTGATTTGGCCGAGCCACAGCAGCCGTCGGTGCAGCTATGGCCGCGTATCGAACGCAGCCTCGGACGGCTGACGGTGAGAAAACCCCTGACGTCGTGGTGGAACCTGCTGCCGCTGTGGCGCGGTTTAAGCGCCGCAGGCCTGGCCGCGACATTGATCCTCGGCACGATCCTGCTGACCCGGACTGCGCCGACACCGAGTTATCTGGTGGTGCTCGTGGCGCCGCAAGACAAAGCGCCGGGCTGGGTGATTCAGGCGAGCAATGCGCGCGAGATCCAGTTGATTCCGCTGGGCGTGGTCGAGGTGCCGGCGGACAAGGCGCTGGAATTCTGGACCAAGGCGGACGGCTGGTCGGGACCGGTGTCGTTGGGCTTGGTCAAGCCGGGGCAGGCTTTGTCGGTGCCGCTGGACAAACTGCCGCCGTTGCAACCCAACCAGCTGTTTGAGCTGACATTGGAAGGCGCCAACGGCTCGCCGATCGGCAAACCTACCGGGCCGATTCAGGCGATCGGGCGTGCCGTCAAAGTCTTGTAATGTGCTCTGTAGGAGCTGCCGAAGGCTCCTACATTAACCATCATCGCTGTCGATGTTCACCATCACGGCAATGAAGTTCTCATAAAAAATTCCGGGCGTAACATCAGCTCCATACCAACCAACAACACCCCGGAGCACACCATCATGAAACGCCAGACTCTTCTCAGTATCGCTTTCTCGGTTTTCGCAGTTAACGCTTTCGCCGCCACCCCGGCGCACACCATGATCGCCGCAGATGGCTCGGATCGCCTGTATCAGAACGCTGTCGCTGCTGATGGCTCTGATCGTCTGCAAGGCAACACCGTCGCTGCTGATGGTTCCGATCGCCTGAAAGGCAACACCGTCGCTGCTGATGGTTCCGATCGCCTGAAAGGCAACACCGTCGCTGCTGATGGTTCCGATCGCCTGAAAGGCAACACCGTCGCTGCTGATGGTTCCGATCGCCTGAAAGGCAACACCGTCGCCGAAGGTGGTTCGGATCGCCTGATCGAACGTCGCGTTGCCTGAATGCATCGCTTTACGCGCAACACCGCAGAGAAACCCGGCTCCCGCAGCCGGGTTTTTTATGTCTGTGGCATCAGCCGGCCCTGGCCATGCAGCGTTTGTAACGCTCGTCCACGCGCTTGGCAAACCAGGCTGTAGTGAGTTTGCGGGTGATCTTCGGGCTCTGCAGGACGATTCCCGGCAACACCGCACGCGGCAGTGACTTGCCTTCGGCCCGCTCCGCCAGTTCGAACACGCGCTGATAGAGTTTGGTCTCTTCGAATTCCAGGGTTTTACCCTTTTCCAGTTGATCGCGAATCGTCGGGTTGCGCATGCCCAGCGATTTGCCGAGGGTGCGCACCGCCAGTTCGGTGCTGCCGGGCATGATCGAGTCGTAGCGAATCAGGTCGCCATCCAGCGTCAGGGGGATGCCGGAAGCGCGGCTGACCGCGTTCTGGAATGCAGCATTGCGGCTGGCGTACCAACCGGCGTTGAAATCGGCAAAGCGATACAGCGGCTCGCGGTAATTGACCGGGTAACCGAGCAAATGGGCGATGCCGAAATACATGCCGCCGCGCCGGCTGAACACTTCACGGCGGATCGTGCCGTCCACCAGGTACGGATAATCCTTGGCGTGCGCCTCGGCAAATTCGATGCTGACCTGCATCGGCCCGCCGGTGTGCACCGGGTTGAAACCGCCGAACAGCGTGCGCCCCATCGGCACCATGCCGATGAAGTCGTCGAAAATCGCGCTCAGCTCTTTCTCACTGCGCGCCGCACTCAGGCGTTCGCTGTAGCTCTTGCCATTGGGCGAGCGCACTTGCAGAGCGCCGCTGACCAGCAGGCCGGGGATGTGCACCTTGGCAGCGCGGCGATCGATCTCATCGCGAGCAATCTTGCCCAGACCGGGCACCGTCGGGTCGGCCTGGAAAGTGGATTCCTGCTCGGCCACGGCCAGTACCGAACACAGATTTTGCGTCGTGGTGTTGATGCCTTGCGCGGCGAACGCGGCGTAAATGTCCGTGGCCCAGCCCTGACGATCGGCAGTTTTGGCCGGCAACAGGCGAACGATTTCCGCCTTCACTTCGGCCGGCGGACGCGGCGCCGGTTCGTTGCTGCGCTGGCTGGCGCAACCGGCGAGCAGCAGCACGGCGCCAACAGTAATGAGTAATCGCATGTTGCTCCATCCAATCAAATTAGCCACGACACCATACACAACCCCTGTAGGAGCTGCCGCAGGCTGCGATCTTTTGATCTTGATGTTGACCTTGATCTGCAAAAAGCAAGATCAAAAGATCGCAGCCTGCGGCAGCTCCTACGCGCTGATGACAAACTAATTGCATAACGTTACTGCGAAACCCTATCATTCGCGCCTGGAGTCGCATTAGCGCAAGGAGTTCCGCGCCGCCCTTTATTTATTCATTGGCCGCTCGCCTCCAGGTATTCGACATGCCCGCTTCAGCTCGACTCGGCGCTCCATTTCGCCCGACTTTGCTTGCCCTGCTATGCTCCCTGACCGTCACCGCTCACGCCGCTGAAGACAACAGCAAAGCGCTGGTGCTCGACGACGTCAACGTCAATGCCCAGGCCCCGACACCCAACGCCCTGCCCCCGGTCTACGCTGGCGGTCAGGTCGCGCGCGGCGGCCAGTTGGGCGTGCTCGGCAATCAGGACATGATGGACGTGCCGTTCAGCGCGGCGTCGTACACCGAGCAGCTGATCCAGGACCAGCAGGCGGAAAATGTCGCCGACGTGCTGCTCAACGATTCTTCGGTGCGCCAGGCCTCGGGCTTCTCCAACCAGGCGCAGGTCTTCATGATTCGCGGCCTGCCACTCAATGGCGACGACATTTCCTATAACGGCCTGTACGGCGTGTTGCCCCGGCAGATCATTTCCACCGATGCGCTGGAGCGCGTGGAAGTGTTCAAAGGCCCCAACGCTTTCATCAACGGCGTGACCCCGACCGGTTCGGGCATTGGCGGCGGCGTCAACCTGCAACCCAAACGCGCGGGCGACGTTCCGCTGCGCCGCTACACCACCGACATCAACAGCGAAGGCCGGATCGGCCACCACTTCGATATCGGCCAGCGTTTCGGTGAAGACAACCGCTTCGGCGCGCGGGTCAACCTGTCGCAGCGCGAGGGCGACACCGGCATCGACCACGAGAACCAGCGCTCGAAACTGTTCGCCATCGGCCTCGACTATCGCGGCGACGCGCTGCGGATTTCCGGCGACTTTGCCTATCAGAAGGAACGCGTCAACGGTGGCCGCAGCTCGGTCAACCTCGGCACCGCCACGCACATTCCGGACGCGCCATCGGCGGACACCAACTACGCGCCGAAGTGGGGCTACACCGATATCGAAGACACCTTCGGCATGCTCCGCGCCGAGTACGACCTCAACGACAACTGGACCGCTTACGCCGCTGGCGGCGCCAAGCACACCCGCGAGGTCGGTCGCTACAACTCGACCACACTGGTTGGCAACAGCGGCGCGTCGTTCACCACCGGCTCGTTCGTCCCGCATGACGAGGACAACACCAGCGTCATGGCCGGTCTGAACGGCAAATTCAACACCGGGCCAGTCAGCCACAAGCTGAATTTCGGCCTGACCGGCATCTGGGCCGAGCAGCGCAGTGCTTATGACTTCGACCTGACCCGCTATTCGAACAACATCTATCACCCGATCACCCCTCCGGCGCCGGTCGGCAACTTCTCTGGCGGCGATCTCAACGATCCGGGCATCGTCGGCAAGACCTTCAACCGCAGCGTGGCGATTTCCGACACCCTCGGCTTCTTCGACGATCGCCTGCTGGTCACCGCCGGCCTGCGTCGCCAGCAACTGGTCGTGCAGGGTTACAGCTACGCCAGCTACGGCAGTGGCCCGCGCTCGTCGAGCTACGACGAATCGATCACCACGCCGGTGTACGGCATCGTATTCAAGCCGTGGGAACATGTGTCGCTCTACGCCAACCACATCGAAGGCCTGGCCCAAGGGCCGACCTCGCCGACCAGCAGCGGCGGGTTTCGCGTGACCAACGGCAACGAAGTCTATGCACCGAAACGCTCCAAACAGACCGAACTGGGCGTAAAAGTCGACATGGGCACCTACGGCGCGAGCCTCGGGGTTTATCGCATCGAACAGCCAAGCGACGGCTACTGCGAAATCAACAGTCCGAACACATGCACTTACGTACGCGAAGGCGAGCAGATCAACAAAGGCGTGGAGATGAACGTGTTCGGCGAGCCGCTCGACGGTCTGCGCCTGATCAGCGGCCTGACCTTGATGGACACCGAGCTGAAAAACACCCTCAACGGCGCCAACGACGGCAACCACGCCATCGGCGTACCGACCTTCCAGTTCAACGCTGGCGTCGACTGGGACGTACCGGGCCTGCAAGGCGTCGCGCTGAACGCGCGGATGCTGCGCACCGGCGGGCAATACGCCGATGCGGCGAATAACCTCAGCCTGCCGACGTGGAACCGCTTCGACGCCGGCGCGCGTTATGCGTTCAAGGTGTCGGAGAAGGACGTGACCGTGCGCTTCGGCGTCGAGAACGTGGCGAACAAGAAGTACTGGGAATCGGCTCAGGGCGGCTACCTGACCCAGGGCGAACCGCGAGTGGCGAAGTTGTCAGGGACTATCGACTTCTAAGCGTCATCGCGTTGTAAAAAAGGCCCCGCAGCTTCACGGTTGCGGGGCCTTTTTGGGTTTTGCGGTGCATGACCCGGCCTCTTGGCGAGCAAGCCCGCTTTCACAGGGAAAATACAGTCCAGTGTGGGAGCGGGCTTGCTCGCGAAGGCGGTGTATCAGAGCTAGAAACGTTGCCTGACACTCGCAATTCGCGAGCAAGCCCGCTCCCACAGGGGGATGTGCAGTGTTGATTAAATTCCTGCCAACGCCAGATCCATCGCAAAGTAGGTAAAGATCAGATCCGCTCCGGCGCGCTTGATTGCGCCCAGGCTTTCGCGAACCACGCGATCTTCATCGATCGCACCCGCCTGGGCGCCGAACTTGATCATCGCGTATTCGCCGCTGACCTGATACGCCGCCAATGGCAGGTTCGAGGCCTGCCGAATGTCGCGGATGATGTCGAGGTAGGCACCGGCCGGTTTGACCATCAGCGCATCAGCGCCCTCTTGCTCGTCGAGCAGCGATTCGCGCAGTGCTTCGCGGCGGTTCATCGGGTTCATCTGATAGCTTTTGCGATCGCCCTTGAGCGCACTGCCCCCGGCCTCGCGGAACGGGCCGTACAGCGCCGAGGCGAATTTGGTCGAATAAGCCATGATCGGAATCTGCGTGAAGCCGGCCGCGTCGAGCGCTTGGCGAATCGCCCGCACTTGGCCGTCCATGGCCGCCGACGGTGCGATCACGTCAGCCCCAGCGCGAGCGGCGGCAACGGCTTGTTTGCCGAGATTGATCAGAGTCTGGTCGTTGTCGACTTCGTGGTTGTGCATCACGCCGCAATGGCCGTGATCGGTGTATTCGCAGAAGCAGGTGTCGGACATCACGATCATTTCCGGCACGGCGTCCTTGGCGATGCGCGACATGCGCGAGACCAGACCGTCCCCCCGCCAGGTGTCGCTGCCGTTGGCATCCAGATGATGGGACACGCCAAAGGTCATCACCGACTTGATACCGGCGCGGGCGTAGCGCTCGATTTCGCTGGCCAGTTTGCGCTCGGGAATACGTTGTACGCCGGGCATGCTGGTGATCGGCACGAAGTCGTCGATCTCCTCCTCGACGAAGATCGGCAGGACCAGATCGTTCAGGCTGAATTCGGTTTCCTGGAACAGACTGCGCAGGCTCGCATTGCGGCGCAGACGGCGGGGACGTGCTTCGGGGAACTGACTGGACATGGGGCCTTTCCTGAAAACAGCGAATGAGACGAAAGTCGTAGGGGGCGAAGCTTATGCCTTGCGGCGGGTGCGGGACAAACCTGGATCAATCAAGAGAGCGTTACCGGGCTTGCAATAATCCTGCTGATCGCGTGACTCCCTGTGGGAGCGGGCTTGCTCGCGAAGGCGGTGGGTCAGACGCGTTAATGTTGACTGACGCGACGCTTTCGCGAGCAAGCCCGCTTCCACAATTAGAGTATGCCGTTCAAGAAGGAATGGTCAGCCCGCGAATAACCGCCGGGCGAGCGAGGAACCGCTCCAGCACCCGCGTGACGTTCGGGAAATTCTGAATCCCGACCAGATCGCCTGCCTCATAGAAGCCGAGCAGATTGCGTACCCACGGGAACGTCGCGATGTCGGCGATGGTGTAGCGCTCGCCCATGATCCAGTCGCGGCCTTCGAGGCGGGTGTTGAGTACGTTCAACAGGCGTTTGCTCTCCTCGACGTAGCGATCACGCGGACGCTTGTCTTCGTAGTCCTTGCCAGCGAATTTGTTGAAGAAACCGAGCTGGCCGAACATTGGGCCAATGCCGCCCATTTGCCACATCAGCCATTGAATGGTCTCGTAGCGCAGCGCGCCTTCCTGAGCGAGCAACTGGCCGCTCTTGTCGGCCAGATAAATCAGGATCGCGCCAGATTCGAACAGCGGCAGCGGCTGACCTTTCGGGCCATGCGGGTCGAGAATCGCCGGGATCTTGTTGTTCGGGTTCAGCGAGAGAAACTCTGCCGACGTCTGATCATTGGTGTCGAAACCGACGCGGTGCGGCTCGTACGGCAAGCCGATCTCTTCGAGCATGATCGACACTTTGACGCCGTTGGGGGTCGGCAGGGAGTAGAGCTGAATCCAGTCCGGGTACTGCGCCGGCCATTTCTGAGTAATCGGGAATGCAGACAGATCGGTCATTGGAAGCATCCAGTCACAAATTGAAAGCCGATCATAAAGTAGGCCCGGGTTGACGCCTACACGAACCGTAACATCCTGTCGCTATCCTGCCTGCATGCCCGCAAAGGTTGCCGTTAGAGTGCTGCGCACTGGCCCGAATCGAACCAAACGGGCATTACAGGACTCTGAGCTATGCCTTTCTCGCAGAGGAAGCTGTTCACGACAGGGAAACACCCGGTGCTGGGAGCCCGCGGTGCCAAGGTTTGTCAGCCTTAACCGATTTTGCTGAAGAACTTTCGAATTGATGACGAACCTGATGAGTTTCGCCAAACGCTTCAAACATCGCGCGTATGTGGCTCTGCCCTCCCTGCTGGCAGTCAGTGCGCTTTTTCTCTCGCTTGAATCCAGTGAAAGCCGCGCGCAACCGGCGGACGGCACGCAGACGCTGGTGTTCCTGCGCCACGCGGAAAAACCCGAAGGCGGCCTCGGTCAGCTCAACTGCCAGGGCCTGAACCGCGCCATCGACTTGTCGACACTGCTGCCGGAAAAATTCGGCAAGGCCGATTACGTGTTCGCCGCCAACCCGACGCGCAATGTCGAGGAAGGCGAACTGGACAACTCCTACAGCTATATTCGCCCGCTGATGACCATCAGCCCTGCCGCGATCAAGCTTGGCCTGCCGGTGAACATCGAGTTCTCCGCCAACGACACCAGTGACCTGGCCCGCGAGCTGCTGAGCGAGAAGTACCACAACTCGACGATCTACACCGCCTGGTCCCATGGCTACCTGCCGGATCTGATCAACAAGGTTGCCGGCAACGCAGTGGGCGAGCGGCAGAAGATCACCGATGACTGGGCCGGCGATGATTTCGACTCGTTGTATGTACTGACCCTGAAATGGCACAACGGCAAGGCCAGTTTGCAGAGCCGTAGCTACAAGCAGGGGCTGGATAACGGCAAGGACACCTGCCCGACCTGAGTTTTGTAGCGCCTGACCTCGCGAAGAGGTCAGTCGCTTGCGCCTCAAGCCTTCTGACTCACCCGCCCGCGCAAATACTCGATCACCGCCTCCTGCTCCCCAGCGAACTCGATCCGCCCGCCCTTCTTCTCGCGCTGGAACACATACATCGGGTCGTAATACTCACGCAGCAACCCCTCGATCCAGCCGCGATGCAGGTCCACCGCGCCGCTGCGACCCTGCTCGGCCAGCGCCTGCTCCATCAACACCAGCATCCGCGAATGGCGTTCACCGCCAAGGCGTTTCTGCACATTGTTGAGGCTTTCCAGCAGACGCTCGGAGAACAGCGCAAACCCTTTGTCAGCGTGGACCGAGGCAAACTCCGCCGACAGATCGATGACGTAATCGCGCAGGATCCGTTCGACACGATCCTCGAAACGATCTTCCAGCCAGACCATCGGGTACTGCTGCATGCCCTGATACAGCGGCAGCGGCAAGGCACAACTGCCAACGACGCGGCTCTCGTCTTCGAGCACAAACTGCTCGATACCGGCAGCGCGCTTCTTCAGGAAGTCGATGGCCAGGCGATTCTCGAAATCGATGTTCGACGGCTGCCCGGTGGCGCGTTTGCCAAAACTGGAGCCGCGATGGTTGGCGTGGCCTTCCAGATCCACACCGTTGCGCAATTGCACCAGCACTTCGGTCTTGCCGGTCCCGGTCATGCCGCCGAGCAAAACGAAATCACACTGCGCGATGGCCTGCTCAAGGGTATCGATCAAAAAGCTGCGCATCGCCTTGTAGCCGCCACCGACGCGCGGATAGTCGATACCGGCCTCATCGCGCAGCCACTGCTGGGTGATTTGGGAGCGCAGACCGCCGCGAAAACAGTACAAGTAACCATCGGGATGAGCCCGGGCGAAGTCGGCCCAGGCCTGGATGCGCTCGGCCTTGACTGCGCCGGACACCAGTTGATGGCCCAGCTCGATCGCCGCCTGTTGGCCATGCTGCTTGTAGCAAGTGCCGATCTTCTGCCGTTCCAGATCATTCATCAGCGGCAGGTTGACCACGCCGGGGAACGCGCCTTTGTGAAACTCGACCGGCGCGCGGGCATCCATCATTGGCCGGTCGTTGAGGAAGATATCGCGGTAGTCGGTGCAGTCGCGGAGCATCAAATCACCTCGACTGCGTTCGTCTGTCGCTCAACCAGTTCGCCAATCGGCGCAAGGCTCAGGCCCAGTTCGGCGGCGACGCCGAGGAACTCGTCATTGCCTTCAGGCGTGACCGCAATCAGCAGGCCGCCACTGGTTTGCGGATCGCACAGCACGCGTTTGTGCAACTCCTGCACGCGGCCAACCTTGCTCGAATAGCTGTCGAAGTTGCGCAGCGTACCGCCCGGCACGCAGCCCTGATCGAGGTAGTACTCGACGCTGTCCAGACGCGGCACGCGGTCATAGGCGATGCGCGCAGTCAACTGGCTGCCGTCGGCCATTTCCACCAGATGCCCGAGCAGGCCGAAACCGGTGACGTCAGTCATCGCCGTAACGCCGGCGAGTTTGCCGAAACGGCTGCCGGGCTTGTTCAGGGTGCACATCCAGTCACGGGCGACACCGACATCGGCAGCGCGCAATTTGCCCTTCTTTTCGGCGGTGGTGAGGATGCCGATGCCCAACGGTTTGGTCAGGTACAACAGGCAACCGGCGGTAGCGGTGTCGTTGCGTTTCATGTGGCGCTTTTCCACAAGGCCGGTGACGGCGAGGCCGAAGATCGGCTCCGGCGCATCGATCGAATGCCCGCCCGCCAATGGAATACCCGCCGCGTCGCACACCGAGCGACCGCCACGAATCACTTCCCGCGCCACTTCCGGCGCCAGCACATTCACCGGCCAGCCGAGAATCGCGATCGCCATCAACGGATCGCCACCCATCGCGTAGATATCGCTGATCGCGTTGGTCGCGGCGATGCGGCCGAAGTCGAACGGGTCATCGACAATCGGCATGAAAAAATCGGTGGTCGACACCACACCGCGCTCGGCATCGATCTCGTAAACCGCCGCGTCGTCGCGCGATGCGTTGCCGACCCAGAGTTTTGGATCAAGGTTTTGTGCGCCGCTGCCGGCGAGGATCACTTCCAGCACCTGCGGGGAAATCTTGCAGCCACAGCCGGCGCCATGGCTGTATTGGGTCAGACGAATCGGCTCGCTCATGGGAGAGTCTCTGGCAATGAATGGGGCGGATTCTAGCAGAGCGCGAGCGCACAGATTTTTGTGCTGACCGAGCGGCCCCCTTCGCGAGCAGGCTCGCTCCCACATTTGTACGGGGGTCTCCTGTGGGAGCTAGCCCGCTCGCGAAAGCAATCGAACCTGCCTGCACCGTCCAGTCAGCCCCGCCTGCAAACCTCAGCGAAAATCTGCGTAATCGGCCGATGCGGCTGGCGCTTGTGCATCTGCCGCACTTGCTCGCTCAGTCGCAACAGCTCTTCACTGGGCTTGGCCCATTGTTCTTCGGGCAGCGGCTCGGACCATTCGCGCATGACTTCCGGCAGCACCTGCTTGCCGATTCTTTCCAGACGGCGCACTTCCCATTCGACCAAACGGTTGGGAATCGTCCATAAAGTCATGACGTGATACAGGTACCAAAAGAACCCCGACAGCCGCGAGCGGCGGCCTTCACGGATCTGCTGATGCATCCGCGCGCGGGCATTGCGAAAAGTGTGCAGGCCTTCGTGGGGCGGGTCGTCCGGGCCTTGCAGTTCCTGCAAATCCTGAATCGATTTGAGGTCGTTGACTTCGTACTCCATGTAACCGCGAATTGCTTCCCAATGGCTGAACGCGAGCTCCAGGCCAGCGCACTGAAATTCGAGGCTGGTGAGGGTTTCGCCGTGATGAAAACCGATGCCCATGCCGTATTGGCGATGGATGCCGAACTGGGTGGCGCCTTTGGCTTCGATGATCCACGCGGACAGCGATTCCCAAGGGACGAAGACTGGTTCAGTGGCGCCCTCGGGCATGAAGCAGGCTTCGCGGCGTTGGCGGTTGAAGCGGGTTGGGATGAGGGAGAGGCGTTTTTTGTGGACGTGGTGCCAGACGCCCAGGCCGATGAGGAGCGTAAAAGGCCCCGTCAATAGAATGTTCTCGCGAGCCTCTTCGAAGATGGCAAGCATTGACTCCCATATGGCTTCTTGACCATAGCCGAAAATAATCCCTAAAAAGCCAGTAATAATCGGAAATAAAAAAAGCACCGAGAACGACGTAGCAAATGGCCCACCCAGAGTCATTTGCCACATGAAAGCTTCCGGCTGGCCTAATCCGAAGTCCATGTAAACATCATTGAGTTCACCGATATGCGGGCCATAAGGTGGCATCGGCGTGGGCAATGGCAACGGTGCGAGATAGGTAATTTTCCCGCTTGGGAACGGCGCCACATCCCCCGCTTTTCTAATCACCTCACATTGCGCAGTAGCAAGAGGCTCATCGTGATTATTTAGCATGGTCAACCCATTCGAGGTATTGAGTTTCTACCAGCAGTACCGGAGGGTTTTCCTTGACCGAGCCGGGAACAACAACGGCAAAATGGCCGGTATCCCGAGGGTCGATATGTATGACACGGGTTCGGGATGCCCACTCGCCATTGCCATTAACAGCTTGAATACATACGGCAAGTTCGAGCGTTTCCTTTGCAGGTAAGTATTCAGAATCGGAACGGATGGGGTATTGAAGGCAGAGCACCAAACCCTCTGACGACGACTTCACGATTCGCAGACTGCTCAATATTTCCTCACTGATGACTTCCTTGCGCTCTTGTGGCAAACCGCGACCGTGCAGCGGTATCACCAGTGCCCGCCGGCCGCCAGGGTTATCTGCATGCCGCTGTTGAGAACCACCTGCTCGCCCGCGCCGAAATGCAGCTGCTGCGCGGCACTGACGCGCTGGCTGGCCACCCGCACATGCCGCTCGCCCTGCACCCACAGATGATCGTCCCGCTTGAGTTCAGTCAGGCGATTGCCGTGCGTGAGGTGATGTTCCTCATCGCGCAACTCAACGCTTGAGACGCCGCCGATGACCTGACTGTGGAGGTTGTCGATCTGGATACGCAGGTCATTGAGCACGTGCTGAACGAAGTCGCGCTGCGCCCTGATGGAAATTTCTTCGGCGCCTTGCCTGTCCTCGATGCGCAATTCATTGTAACCACCGCCGCCGGGGCTGCTCTGGCTGCGCCAGATACTGCGCGTCTGTTGCGCCGGCAGATCCAGTGGCACCGGGGTCTCGGCGTTGGGCAGGCAGGCCAGCAAATGCGGTTTGTCCGGATCACCATCGGTGAATCCCACCAGCACTTCCATGCCGACCCGCGGAATCTGCACGCTGCCGTAGCGG
>Ga0308159_1001964_pt1 | contig 25737 bp, 33 predicted proteins | sample PhyCR1_FD_201040 | JGI IMG/M metagenome (GOLD analysis project Ga0308159, IMG submission 201040) | Phyllosphere microbial communities from UC Gill Tract Community Farm, Albany, California, United States - DLSLC.R1 | ecosystem: Host-associated > Plants > Phyllosphere > Unclassified | place: USA...
GTCTATCCGCTTGCCAGAAACGGGTGACAAACCGGGCAGCGGCAGAGTAGAACCATCCATGGCGGGTGTAGCTTTCCTGAAATGACGTTGATCGGACTAGGCATCTAAATCATACGTTAAATCAGTACGTTACGCTACATCCGCCAACCCGCGTGAATTTTCCGGGCTAGGAAGGGCAAAGTTCGGCTGCAACTGCTTCCGCCACGTTCGAGCTTATATTGCTTATCGCCTTTCCGCCCACCATTCATAGGCAAACGCCATGGCGGGCATGGCGATGACGCCAGCGAGCAGCCCTACAAATCCACCATACCCGGCCCCAGCGATAATGGCCCCGGCACCGACAGGGAGCACGAAGACCCGCCCGGTGCCTATAAGACCATCGACACAGCCTGCACGATGCACAGCGCCGGGTTCTTGTGTGGGGCGGATCGGAGGCTGCGTCCATGTCCCTATCGGCGCCGCGAAGTTTGGAGGCTTGGGTTTTCGAGGTTTCGTATCCTTGCTCTTCTTCACCACAGCCACCGGCAATCCCCGAGCGTAATTCAAACGGTCTGCGAACCGGCTATTACGAATTTCGAGGTCGGGCATGCTCCAGCCCCGCGGCAGCGGATAGGCAGGGTCGGCTATAAGTTCAGGCTCAGCCGCAGCGATATACTTTGCCGCTCTCCGCATGCGCCGCAAAGCTTCACGGTGCATCATATCGATGCGGGTTCTAGTGATTCCGAAGTCGTCAGCGATTTCCGCCGCTCCGGTTTGCGGGACGCCGATACCGTAGCTGAGGCGGATCAACCGCTCCAGACGCGGGGATAGGGTTCGTAATAATGTGGTCACAAGCTGACGTCGCTCGAGGTCATCGTGAGGGGAGGGGCCAGCCTCAAAAAGAGCCTCTGCTATCCCTGTGACAAGATCGCTGTCGAGAAGATCGGCTGAGCGGGTCATATGAGCAGGCCAACAATGGTAAGCATGAAGGCAAGCGATCCCGCTATGATCTTACCAGAGGCCATGGCCTTGGCTGGCCCTGCATAGCGTACCTGGCTCCATGTCCGGTCGATGCCCGAGACGATTCCGAGGGCGCCGTCGACGATCAGGATCGAGCCAATGACGTAAAGCAGGATGGCGATGGCTTTGACCAGGCCGAGAAGGGACAGGTGCGCCGATGGCAAACAGAGAGCCGACTGTGATCGTGGCGTAGGCCTGAAGTTTCGAGGCTAGGTCGAGCAGGCCGATAAGGCGCAAGGGGCTTCTCCAGGGCAGGGGATAGCGCAGCAAGACCATGGGACGGCGGCACTGACGGCATCCCTCAATAGGAGAACCACGCCGCCACTCATGCACTGGATGGCCGCAGTATGGACATTTGGGAAGGTGTCGGGGACCGTGCATCAGTTTGTCACGGGGCCGAGGTAATCGATCTCGATTACGGCAGCGCCGCGCTTGCGGCCGACGATGCGCACAAGTTTATCATTTTTGGCAGTCGTGTCGATTTCGCCGATCAGCCGCCACCACATCCCATCCGTGTCCTTCAGCATCGGGCCGCGCTGCGATGTCTCTATGGTTCCGGTCAGTCCTATCGTTTCAATCATTGCCTCGGTTCTCCATTGGATCGCTAGGCATGCCATGGGAGGCGCTGAAGCAGGCCATCTCACAGTGGAGCATGGGTCGGCCGTGGCTGTGCAACTGCTTCCCGTTCATCATCACGGGCCGCGAAGCGAGCCGTTTGCAGCGGGTGTTGGAGCGATCAAGGAACCCACAGGGCATTGCCAGCGGTTCTTGGGGCGTGATGGCGGCGTCCTCGATCGTGGCGTTTAGCGGCTCCTCGCCGAACAGATCCGTCTGCGCGCTCATGATCCATGGCTCCAAGCTGGGGGAGGAAGGGCAGGGGGGCTCACTCTCCGTCGTGTTCCCCCTTCCATTCCCTCTCCCCTTCTACTGCGCGTGTGTTCCAGCTGCCTGTGCGTCGCCGGTGGAGGCTACAGGTGCCGCTACGGACGCCGCTGGAGGCGCAACACGGGCAGGGGCAGCTGACATCGCAACAGGTGGCGCGATGCGCCCCTGCGCGTCTCTGGTGAGCTTGCGGAAGGCGTCGAGCAACGCGAAGGACGTGATTTTGCCTATATCGGTGCTGGTGTAGCCGCCGCCAAGCGCACCGATACCTGAGCCCATCAGCGCGCCGCCGATGATCGATATGTCCTTTTTGCGGGCAGAGCCGGTGGCGACAACTTTCTGCAGTCCGGTTTTCACCTCCACGAGTGTTAGCATCGTCTGGCTCTCCAGCTTCTTCGACTTGAAGCCAATCCCGCCTGGAAACATGGTGCCTAACCCGCCCCCGCTGCCGCCGGCATTGCCGTCAGAATAGAGAACGCGGGCGGTGAGCAGGTATTCGGCAGCCAGCAATGTCGCTTGCGTATTGCCATTCGCGATGGTGCCTCCCGAAGCGAGCGCACGTTCGCGCTGAAGGGCATCAAAACCTTCGCCACGATCGAGCACCTGGAAGCAATTTGATTGTGCAGTTAGCAGCTTCAGCAGCGGCAATGGGTCGATCTTTTGCGAGCCACCGCCATTCTGTGCCTCAGCCATGCGGATCATGGCGCGAAGCCCTGGAGGAATGTCATCCTCGCTCGGCGCTGCGGTGCGATCCTCGACTAGCGCAATGGTGCCGAGCGGGACGTCGCAGCGGGGACCTTCTGAAGTTTCATCGATGCCGATACCACCTTTACCCAATTTCTGGGCATTGGCGGGTGTAGCGGCCAGCGCTGCGAGTGTGAAAGCAAGGCCGGTGCTGAGGTGGGCAGCAGTGGTGAGCATGTGTCGCATAAGCCGGTCGTCCTGTTCAGTTGAGAGGGTTGGGTGAGCGGAAGTCGGAACTGGTGCGAAGATTGCCCCAGCGACTGCGGTGCAGGTCGATTACGCGCGTCCAGTGCGGGTCTATGCGCACGGGCACGCTGACAGTCTGCGAGATTGTCGAAATTCCGAAATATCGTTGTGTCCCATGCCACTTGTCGCCTTCGACGATCCTGACACGGTAGGTTCCGGGCGGAACGGGTACGGCAACTTCTGCATTGCGCCGTGCATAGACCGAGATGACATGCGCCGATGTGTGGGGGTCGTAGAGCTGGACGATGGCGTTGCCGTGTGCAGAGATAATGCGAAGCTGTGAGATCGCTGATTTGGGATCTACGGTCCGGTTGACGGTGACGCTGCCGGAGGTGGGGAAGGGCATCTCGGGATCGTTGTCAGGTAGCCACCCCGTTAGCTTGATGTCGCGCCAGGCCGGGATGGCGATGGCGATCAGTACGACCGCGCCTGCAATCGCCCATCCGATTTGGCCCGAAGATTTACGCCGCTTCGGCCGCCAGCGGTTCTTCTGATAATCAAAGCCTTGGTTTTTCGCGGCAAACCATGCTCCGTCCTGCTCGACGCGCGATTTGCGATCGTTCCAAAGGGTGCCCCCGAGACCCCGGCGCTTGCGGTAGCGCTCGCGCATGTAGTCGCGGTCATTTATTCCCATGGCCGCCTCTGGATATCGCTTCGAAGCGATCCTCATGCTCTTGTAGCCATTTCGCGTCGCGTTGGATCTGTTCGGGATCGGTCGGTTCGATCGGCATGGTGGAGGCGATCAAGGCGATGAGACAGACAAAAGCGGCGCAGGGGATGAGCACGCCGAGCGCAACTTTCGCGCCATCGCGCCAGGTCGGCACGCGCATGGGGGTATGGGTGATGGTGGGGGTAGCGGTGGCTGCGGCCGTGGATGCGAGCGTCTCGAGGTCGGCTATGCACTCATCGAATGCCTTGACGCAGTCGGTGAGGGTGCGGCGCAGGGTAACGGGCATCTGTATCGTCTCTGGCTCGCGCAGGATGCCGTGTATCCGCCCCGAAACGCGGCGCAGGATGAGCGCATATTCGATCATAATATCGCGGGGGGTGAGTGGTGTGGGGGTTACATCCTCGCGCACGGAGTCCTCCTGTAAGAGCCGTAGAGGTGGGGAGGGGGGAGAAAACTGGTCAGCACGGCGATCATCTAACCGCCCTTGCTGCCGCGCGCGGGCACTCACGAGCTACCCGTGCGCCTTGATCCCACCGTGCAAAATAGGTGGCTTGCCCACCTTCGATCTGGTGGCACGACAGGCTCCGGCCCTGCGCGTAGACCATCGCCAGCGTGCGCCCGTAACGATCTGTGCCCACGCGTTCGATAGAGAGAGGCCCCGCCATGATCCGTTGCAGCGATGCCTTGCTCGCGGCGGCCCGCTGCCGATCGCAGATCGCGCCGGGTTTAGGCACGGGTCTGCACCGGCTGTTGCCCGGATCGTCGGGAGCGTCGACGCCAAGCAAGCGGATGCGCTCGCCATTGCATCTGATCGTATCGCCATCCGTCACGGTGCAGCCCGCCAGTGCGGCGGCGGCAATAAGTATCAGAGACATCGGGTGATCCTTTCCAACCAATAATCGGCGGGGTGACAATCGCCGGGGGTCTTTGTGTTGATGATGGAGCGTTCAATCCACGGCGCGGCCCTGACCACCGGCAGATCGATTGGCGCCTCAGCTTGTGTGACGCTCCCAGCTTGTCCGCTGCGGCCTGTCATTTGCGCTGCCAGGTATCGAAGGGCACGATCTCGGGCTCGTCGAGCAGGCCGCGCGCGCCCAGCTTTGTCCCCAGCTGGTCGATTTCTTGCGAGAACGCGGCATTTTCGAGCGTCATCCCGTCGCGGTTCCTGTGCCGGATGGCCGCCCTCGCGGGTTCGGGCAATGATGGCCTCAAGATGCCCGGCATCCATGTCGCTAGTGGCAAAATCGATCGGCAGGCGTTTACGGCTCATAGGTCGAGTCCCAGGCTCTTTTCCGGCAGCCCCGGAATCTGGCCGTCATCACGACCAGGCATCGGCGGAATGCCGGTAAGATCATCAACGGTGGTATCGACAACGCCGAGGCCATCGCCCTCGAGGTGATCCAGCAGTGCTTGCCTAAGCGGATCGACGTCGTCCTTGTCCTGCGTGGGGGCAGGGGGATCATCAGCGCCGGGATCGTAGATCAGATCGGCACTGGCATCGAAGGTGGAATAATCAGTTTCCGATGGTCCCATCGGGGGCAGGTCATCCAGGTCCATTGACTCTGGACCGGACATGCCGTTCTGGCCCGTCTCTATTTCGCTGCGCCCATCGGCCGCGTTCTCGTCGCCACCGGCGCCAGTTCCAGCGCCGCCTTCGTGTGCATCGGCTGCGGGCATTGGGGGCAAGTCGGCCAAATCGGCGGAGGCATCGCGGCCAAGGCCGTTTGACGCGCCACCGGCTCCGTTCTCACCCTCGAGTGCATCGAATGCGGCGGTAAGTGCAGCGTCTGCCGCCTCCTGCTTGGCATCAACACCGTCAATGTCCAGCTTCCCGGTGCTTTCGAGAGAGGAAGTCTTGTCGCCTGGATTGGAGTTAAGACGCCATTCCAGCTTCTGACGATCGTCAACGATCATGGTCAGGGCGTCCCGCACGCGGGTCACAAGGACGTTGAAAAGGCGCTGGTTGGATAGGTTGTGCTCGTAGGAGAGCATGACCCCGATCCCTTTGTCTGCGGTGACACCCTGCGCCATGTGCATGTTGAGGGCATAGGCGAGGCCGATCCTGCTTAGCATCGGATCACCACGCTCTAATGTTAGCCGTTCGTTATTCGCGGTTTCAACGGTGACGTTCCCACCCTCAATGGACACGATCTTTGCCAGAGCAGCATTATCCAGTCCGCGATCCTTGTCATTGGTGGTCCAGCGGATCGTATCCCCCTCATAAATCTTGAGCGTTTCGAGATTTGAGAGTTCAAGACGGCTTCGGGTGATGCTGGGATCGATCTTCTGGGGATCGAAGCGCAGGTTGCGGCCATTGGGACCTGTCAGCTGGACCTTCCCGTTGTCGAAGATGCGGCTAACCTGATACTGCCCGCGCCCTAGCCCGACTTCCCGGATTTGCCCCGTCACCGTCAGGGTCTGGCCAACGGTGTAGTGATGGGCATAGCGCAGCTGCTCGCGCTCTTTGCTGACCCGGTCATGGACAGTGACGTCCAGGCCATCGCCCTTCAAAGTACCCTCCTGACGCAAACCTTGCTGAATTTCGGTGTTGATCTCCGAGCGTGCGTCGCGGCCCGAGGCGAAGACGGCGGTAACAGCCCGGTCTTCTGCAGACAGGGCCAGCCATGCCTCGGCCGCTTGTGCAGCCGGTTCGGCATGTTCGCTGACATTGTCGCCCAGCACTTTCAGCGCGGCGCCGGCGCGGCCAGTGTTCGCAAGCGCCGCTACAGTCAGGAGTTGCTTGTTGTCCGGATTGATACGCACGTTCTGATCCATGCGCGCCATGGTGATGCCAGCGGCCTGTACCATGGCAAATGACTTGCCCGCGTCGATCGAGGAGAGCTGTTGACGGTCGCCAACGAAGGCTACCTTTTCGATGCCGAGCGCTTCAGTGATGCGCATCAGCTTGAGCATATCCTCGCTCGAAACCATTGAGGTTTCGTCGACGACGACGATCGTGCCGGCGAGTTCGCTGCGCCGATCCTGGGCCCCCGGACTGCTGGGATCGCTTAGGTATTTCTCGTTCTGCCACACGAAAGACGCAATGGTCTGCGCGGAAACTCCAGCCTTTTCCATGTCCTCGGCCGTGAGGTGCTTTGGCACCATGCCTTCGCGCATGTCGCCGACCATCTTGTTCTGAAACGCGAGGCCGAGGACTTGCTTGCCTTCATCGCGCGCGACGGCAGCGACAGTCTGCAGCATGGTAGACTTACCGGCGCCGGCGACTCCCTGGACGACGACGTAGCGATCCTCACTCGAGACGATCATGGTTGCGGCCGCGAGCTGCCCTTGATTCAGTTCTCGCGGCGCTGCGGCCTCCTGAAGCCGCGATGGCGCACTGGCGGCATCGACGATCGAGGTGCCTTTACCATTGCCGGTTTCGACGTGATCGAGAATGGATTGCTCGACCTTCAGCGACTCAGGTGTGGTGACAGCGTCGACCATCTGGCCCTTGTGCTGGATTTGACCAGAAACGAGATCGCCATTTTTGATCAGTCGGTCGATGCGCGCTTCGACGTTGTCGATCGTGACGCCCTTGAGGCCAAGATCGAGAGCCGTCTTGGAGACTTGATGGACCTGGAAGGCGGCTTCCCGCTGGCTGAGGATGCGGACGGCCGAAGCGACCGCGAGTTGGGCACGAGCAGCGCCAGGAGAGCTTGCCAGACGTGCAATGCCCGCATCGACCAGTGGTTCAGGGGATCGCAAGAGGCCGGATACAAATTCGCGCGCCGTGTTCACCACCTCGAGCATGGCCTTGTAACCGCGCACTGCGAGGTTTTCCGGCTGCTCGCGTGAGGCCCGCAACGCAGCGGCGAGGACGTCCTTCCCGTCAAATCCGAGTGCTGCAGCGCGCTCGATCCAGCCTTTGACCATGCCTTCGCGATCTTCAACATTCAGTTTTGCATCGCGAGTGTTGACGGTGACGCTGTCGCGTCCTTTTGGTGAGACGATCCCAAGCTGCTCGGACTTGATCAGGATTTCTTCCCGCCGTGTGCTGTTGGCGTCGATGACATCCTTGGGGACACCGACGATCTCGAAGGTGCCGTGCTTGCCGTCCAATTGAACTTTGTAGCCCAGCTCCTCCATACGGGTCCGCAGGAAGGCGTGCTGGATCGAGCCGATAACGGTGTTGTTGGACCAGATCTTGTCGGCGTGAAGCGCCTGCCATTTGCCGTCCGGCATGCGCGTCATGTTGGCGACGATGGAATGGATGTGCAGTTGCGGATCGAGGGCCCGGCTCGTGTCGTGCTGGAAGAGGGCGTAGACCAGGTTGCCTGTCTGCACAGCGGACGTCTTGCCCTCGACGGTCTTGCGGCCTTCGGCCAGGTTCTTCTCGACCCAAGCCATGGTATCCTTGACCGAAAGAGCAAATGCGCCATCAGGTCCAAGAATGCGTTTGTCGCCGGCTATGTAGGCCATGATCGAGACTGACTTTGGCGCGGAGAACGTCAGGTCGTAGCCTGGCCTTCGGTTGTCCTTCGCTTCGATCTGTTCCCCGGTGGGTGTCTCGCCCAGGAGAACCTTTTCGAACGCCTCACGGGTGACGCTTGATCCTTCTGCAATTGAGCTGTCGGAGAGGCCATTGCCTCCCCATTGGCTGACCTCCCCTGCCTGCTCATTTGTATAATAATCACCCGCAACGAAATCGTCGTTTGTGAAATATTTGGCGGCGCCACCAGCGGAGCGAACGGATGCAATGGAATGCATCGATCAGTCTCCGATACCCATATCTGAATCGCCCAGATCGGGATGATCGTGACTATGGTCTTTTCCGTCCCCCGTGCCGAAACCGTCACGCGCTTCACGGACGCCTAGATCTTCCTCGGCGGTATCTCTATTTTCTCCTCTTGCCTGGGTAGCGGCATCCTTATCGGAGGATCGAGAGGAGATTTCCTGTGCGTCTCGTCTGGCCGTGGAGTCCTTTGGCCGGGCGTTCTCCCGCTCTGGAGTATCGAGACCATTATGATCGACGGTACTGTCCTGTGCAGCTTCGCCTTTGACGGTCCCGGATTGCGATGCACCGGGGTCCATACGGTCAAGTGCTTCACGAGAGTTGGGATCGCGGCCCTCTTGCTCTTCACGTTCCTGCTCTGAGGGTTGTGAAAGGATATTGGAGGCGAGTGCGATTGGATTATCCCGCGCGGCCACCTCCTCTTCGCTGAGCGCGATGTTTTCCCCACGCCCACCGTCATCCCCACCCTTCGGCTTACCCCCACCTCCGCGAACATTGCCGTCCGGATCGTCCGGCTTTGACGGTGGCCGGCGCATGAAGCCCTCGGCAACTTTGGCATAGTGCTGCCACTCAAGCTGGATGCGCGCTGCCGGAAATCCATCCGGAAATTTCACGAAACCGTGCATCGAGGGCAGGTTCATGATGTCGTCGGGAATGACGAGTGGTTCGATCTGCTTGCGCGGTGTCAGCGTCGATGCGTCGCGGGTGGAATTGTAGCCGTAGGAATAGCCCTCATCCATTTGCCGGATTTCGCGATTGCCGATGTAGCGGGCGCACTGCTCGGCGGTGTCCAGATCAGCGGCAGCGAGCATCAGCTTTGTACGTGCAAGCGACGACAGGTTGCGGGCGTTTTCTTCCCCGTAGACCTGCACCAGTTTGTCGAAGGAGTGGAGGCCAAGGATCATGGCTCCGCCAAAGTTACGGGCGGTCTGAAGGCCGTTCTCGATGGCGGGCAGGCGGTGAAGCGCGCCCAGCTCGTCGAACATGAACCAGGTCCGCAAAGAACGGGTGTGCGGCATGGTCATGAGCGAGTGAATGGCAAGGTTCGACCACAGGGTCAGGAGGGCCTTGTTCATCTCGAGGTCGGTGTAGGTACAGGTGATGAAGAGGATCGATCCGGGCTTCTTCTCGCCGGTGATCCACTTCTTGATCGAGTATGGCTCGCCCTCGTCGGGAAGGAAGCGCAGCGCCTGCGCATTGGTGTTGAAAACGGCGCGGATCGATTCCGCCATACGGGCGGCTTCCGGGGCAGTGAGCGGATCAGCGATCGTCTTCTGAAGATGACGGTGGACCTGCTTGAGATCGGCTGTCATCAGGTTGTCGGCGAGCGCCTGATTGGAGGTCTGATCCTTCTCGATCAGCTTCATGCACATCTCGATGAAGAGGGTGCGCGCGGCGAGGGCCCAGAACGGTTCCGACGATCCGCCGTCGGAGGGGATCAGCGCCGCTGCGGCAGCGGTGAACTCGCTGTATGTCGAGCAGTCATTGAAGATCGACCATGACGGGCACCGCACGTCCATGGGATTGAGGATCGTGTCGCGCTCGGGGTCGTAGAATGCCTCGACGTAAGCGCCGGTAAGATCGAAGACCACGGCGGTATCCTGACGTTCGCGCATCTGCGCCAGATGCTTCCGAAGGACAGTGGTCTTGCCGGTGCCGGTGGTGCCCAGGAGCATGGTGTGGGATTGCTCGAGGCGGTGGGGATAGGGGATGCCGGCAAGGTAATAGGGATGGTGAATGCCGGCAGCCTTGCGGGCATCGAACGACATCTTGAGAACAGCTTTGGGCTTCTTGCCGGGGAAGAGGTCTTTGGCCTCCTCAACGAACTTCATCTGGTTGTGCTGGCTGATCTCCCTGTAGAGCAGATCCCGATCCACCAGCATGGCGCCGCGCTCGTGCCGTTCTTCCATGATCGAGCCGCCTCGCCGCCGCGAGAAATCGACATACCAGATCGAAGCCGGGATGGTCGCAAACGAGGCGATCAGGATCGAACCGATGACGCCGCGAACTGCCTTATGCCAGGCGAGGGCGACCTCAGGGACATAGGGCACGTACCCCATGAAGGTGTGGCGCACGGTATGGTCTGGGAGTTGCAGGTTGGCCTGCTTCATCGGATCGAGCGCACACCAGTCCCACAGCCACGACAGCATGCGCATGCAGATGAGCTGGAAATTGTTCTCGTCGAGGGTGAACGAGAGGATCGTGAAATAGGACAGGGCGAAGATGCCCAGCCACATGAGGAAGGGCATCTTCGCGCCCTGCAGCCACATGATAACCTGGGTGTTGAGCAGCTGGCTTCCGCGCACGAAGTTGCCATTGTTGCGAGGCGTGTCGCCGCGCGCGGAATGGTGTTTCAGGGGCCTCGGTGAACCGTCGCTGCGAATGTCTTTGCGGTCTTTGCCGCGTTTCTTACGCGCCATGATACCGCTCCATGCGACGGGTCGTTTCCTCGAGGACGAGTTTCCGATGATCGGGGTGTTCTTCGCGCAGGATCGTGTCGACGGCAGCCTGTGTGTACTCACACACTCGCGCTAGTCGAAGGTGGCTCGCATTATCGAGTACGCCGCCGTCCAGGTGGCGCTTGACTATGAACCTTACGAGATCAGCAAAGGATCTGTCTTGGTCGGCAGCGATCGCGTCGAGCCGGTCAAGATCGTGTTTGTCGAACCTTACGGATCGCTGGGTACTTCTCATGTTCAAACCATCCTCTCGAATGAGGGGATGGTGAGCTTTTGCGGAAAGCGGGCTTTTACTACTCGCGTTCCCTACGGATAGCAAGTTTATTTAGGCGCTAAAAATCCATGTAATCCCATGTAATCCCAGCCAAGTTTCTGAAATATCGCATAATTTGCAATGGGAGTGAATGGGATTACAAATGGGGTTGATTGGGATTACATTAAATATGTTGGTAACGTGTTGTTATTCAACCATAATCCTGCAACACCGTTGCGTAGGGTGTGCCTATTGAGCTGTCTTATCGTCCGTGAAGCCTCGTTGTGTTCTGATCCTCGTCTGGTTCGGGCTTGCCTCCGGTTTCCGGGGGGCAAAGGTCCGCCGTGAGGCGGAAGCGACCGAAGGGGAAGGGCGCTTTGCGCGGGTCGAATGGGGTCGCAAGTGCATGGATCATCCGTGAGTGAAGGGTGCGACTTCGCAGTCGTATCGTAGGGGAGTACGACACGGGTTTTCCGGTGCGCCAGGTCCGGTTATGGTGGTGCTGTTCAGAGCCGATCAGCCTGACCAGAAGGTAATGAAAATGGCGAAGTCACTGGACGCAGAAATGGCCGCGATCGAGGCCGAGGAACGTAAGCTGGTTGAGCGTCGCAAGGCGCATCAGCAGAAGGTGCGGGATACGGCGGTCGGGACGGTTGAGAAGGCGGGATTGCTCAAGCTCCCGCTGGATCGACTGGAGCGGCTCATGAAGGCGGTGAAGACGCTGGGCGTGGACGAGGTGGAGAAGCGGCTTCAGGCGTCAGCCTGAGACGTTTCGGCATCGAACAAACGACCGATGGCCGCGCGGATGGGCATGCCCATTCGTGCGGCCATTCTATTTGAGGCGGGGTCCGGCGATGCGTAGCCCTGGCCGTCAGGCCAAGGCGAGCGAGCAGGGCAGGGCGGCCCGGTTCGTGCCGGGCAAAATCGCCTCCCGCGATGCGTAGCCCTGGACGCCAGTCCAAGGCGAGCGAGCAGGGTGGGCGGGGCGTAGCCGTCTGAGCGGCAGCAAGTAAAAAAAGGGAGGCGCGGGCCGTCAGGCCAGCGCCTCCCGGATAGGTTGGGAGAGAGGCTGTGATGCCTCGTGGGCGGAGGGGACCACCCACAGATGGGTTAGATAGCGGGGTCGAGATGAACGCCGGCTTTCATGCCGGTGTTGCGCGGCGCCAATGGCGTCAGGTCCACGCTATGGTGAGGGCTCCCTCGGGGGTTTTGAGGGCGGCCATCCAGTCAAGCGTCGGGACGAACTGGCCGATCCCGCGCGGGTCTGCATCGAGGCGCTGGCGGATGGCGGGATCGGTAAGCCGTTGGCGCACTTCGGCGATGGGAATCGCGCCGTAGCTGTCGGGTCGTAGACCGAGGGTTTTGAGCAGGGCGTAGGCGTGTACGTTGGTCATTGCGAGCTGGGGGGCGTTGTCGGAACTGGCGGCGATTTCGAGGGTGGGGTCGGCTTGGCGCGCGGATCGCGAGATGCGGACGCGGCGGCGGTGATACTGGGCCTCGTCGAAGAGGGTGATGGCCGGTTCGTAATGGTAGAAGACGCGGCTCAGTTCAGCGAGCGGGATCGGGCAGACACGGGCCTCGAAGGCGTAAGCCGAGGTGTCGGGGGTGCCGTGGATGGGGAAGATGTAATTGTCGTCGTGGCGGGCGGCGTGCTGGCCAAGGAGTTTGCGCAAGGCGGTGACGCGCAAGTTGGTGAGAGGGAGGGGCGTGACAGGAGTGGAGGCTTCGTCCTTGACGCGGAACGTGATGGTCATCGTGATCTCCTTCGTTAAACTCAGCCTCGTCTTTCCCTCTCCCCTCTGAGCCGATCCGGCCACGGATCGGGGGGTGCCCCGGATGTATCTGAACGTCATGGAGGTAGTCGCTCGGGCCGCCGGGTTCGGGGCTCGATGCCCCGGACCCGGCGCTGTAGCGCTACGTAAGAAAAAGGAGGTTCCGGAGCGGGCCGGAACCTCCTGTGCGGCGTCATTCGTGATGGCCGCAGTGACAATATGCGTTGTCGATTCCGGAGCGCCAGCAGACGCTCGGATCGTACTCGGGTTCCTCGTTGACATCGTAGTAGCCGAGGTCGCTTGCGATCTGGATGGCGGCATCGCGCTGGTCGCTGCCCAGGCGCGCCATGTAGCGGTCGCATCCTTCGCTGAAGCGGCGGGCCCAGATTTCGTATTCTGCGCCGCCCACGTTGATGTCTGCGGCGATGGCTTCGAGGTCGCTGCGCAGTGTGATGCTGGTGTCGGTCATCGTGATTCTCCTGTGTCTTCATGACAGTCCCTGTCTGTCCTGCGCCGTGCAGCCGGGTCAGGGACGCGGGGGCTTGTCCCCCGCGCCGCGTAGCGGCGGTGGGGGTCACGATTTTCTTCGGCGGGCAGGATGTTTCGTGAGGAGAGCCGGTGCCAATCCGCCGAAGAAAATGGTGGGGCCCCGCCGTCCTTGACGCGGCTGTGCGGCGCAGGACATTCTTGGAGGACCGTGTGAGTTTTCCCTCTCGTCGGGAGACAGCCGACGATGCGTAGCGGCGTGCAGGCCGGCGGGCCTGCGCGGGACGCGAGCGAGGCGGCTGCCGGCGCGGACCATCGGGTCAGGCGGGCCGTTTCGATTTGGGGCGCGGCAGCAGAGCTTGCCGGGTTCGACGCCCGGGAAGTGCTCCCCCCGGCTTCGATTGCGAGCCCGGGCCGAGACGGCGCGGGGCCGATCGTCTGGCTTGCGGCAGCGCCTTACCGGAGGGGGGAAGGTCGCCGCGGGCGCCGCCGGTAACGAGCCCCGGCGGGGGCGATGTTGGCGGCGGCGCCCGCGGCGGCCTGGCGTGGGGGGAACCGTAGGGTTTCCCCCGCATACGCAACGCAAACGACAAAGGGCCAGCGCCGGGGAAGTTCCCCGATGCTGGCCCTCGCTCCTGCCAAGGAAAGGTTAGGGGCGGCGCTGGTCCGCCCCTGTTATGTCATCCCCATTGCGCCCGCTTGGTTTCGGTCGGCATGGGGGCCTGTGCGCTGTAATGATAGGCGTGGGTCGGGACGTTGGCTGCCTTCATCTGGTCGAGCAAGTGCGACTGAATGCCGGAGCCTTGGCAAATGACCGCTTCGACGGGGCGGAGCGCGACAAGCTGGTCATTGCGCTTGAAACCGCCGCTCTTGCCGTGGCGCTGCTGGGGCGCGAAGGTGACGAGGGGGACGCCAGCTTGCGCGGCCCATGCTGCGGCGATGGCGTCGCATCCCTTGCGCTGGCCGGTGGTGCAAAGGGTCATGTGCGGGATGCGGGCCTTGATCTGGTCGAGGCGGTCGTAAAGCTGCTGGTAGTCGTGCCAGTCCTGACCGCCGGAAAAGACCACGATAGGGCCGGTGGGATTGCGCTTCTCGCGAAGGGCGGCCGCGCGCGCCTTGAGGAAATCGGCCGATGCGATCTGGCTTGCGGTGGTGACGCTGGAAACCCTCGATCCGCGCGCGGTGCTCCAAGGGCGGCCGGTCTGCGCACGGTAGCAGTTGGCGGCATAGTCGCGCATGCATTCGATGGCTGCGCGCTGCTCCATCTTGGTTTGTGCGCGCACCTGCAAGTCGTCCATCTCGGTATTGAAGATTTCCGAACCGTCATCGCGCTCGGTCATGTCCTTGAGGTCACGGCAAAGCGTGTCCTCTTCGCGGGCCAGCTTCTCGGATTCGTAGTGGAACGAATTGACGATGCCCCATGCGATCGCCTGCGCGCTCGGTTCAAGGCGGGTGTCGCGGAACAGGTCAAAGATGGTGTTGACGATGGCGTGACATTCGGCCTGCGCCTCGGCGGGCTCGGGCATGTCCAGTTCCTGCGGTTCGCTGCCAGTGTCGAGGATGGAAAGCGCGCCGACTTCGCCGAATGCGGTGTGGAAACTGTCCAGCACTTCGCCTTCGCGGATCATGTCGGCAATCTCGATTTCGCGGGCGATGGCGTCCAGTTCGGCGGGGGTCGATGCCGATCCGGCTTCGTCGGTGCGCATGGTGTCGGCAATGGCCTTGTCGAGATATTGCTTGCGCAGTTCTGCGGGTGTCGTGCCGATGGCCTTTGCGAGGTCGGCAAAGCTGCTATAGCTGCGGTTGTTCGTTTCCTTGGTCATGATTACTCATCCTTGGCAGGGGATAGCGAATAGGGTCGGGAGAGGGGTGCAACCCTCTCCCTTCCCGTCGGGGGATTAGAACTCGGGGACGAAATCGTCGTCGGTCTGCGCGATGCGGCCATCGTCGGTTGCGTTGCCTTCACCGAAAGCATCGTCGCGCTGGCGGCGGCGGGTCTGGCGGGTGCCGTCCATGTTCTGGCGCATGGGGGCCGGACGGTTCCAGACGACGCGATAGCCTTCCTCGTCATCGCCAAAGAGCATGATTTGCAGCGGCTCGGGAAGGCTGGGGTCGTCCAGCTTACCCTGATAGAAAACCTCGCCGGACGAATTGCTGGTGGCTTCCCAAAGCGCGCCGATCTGCACCCACTTGCGAGCGACGTTAAGCGCCATGATCTCGAATGCGGGGGCCTTTTCGTTGGCGCTGTCGACGGGGCGAAGGCCAAGGCGGGCAAGGTCGACGGTCAGGGTCGAGACGGCACCGATGAGCTGGCCATTCTTGAGGGCGAAAGTACCGATGTTCATGAGTATTACTCCTAGTTGCGGGGCCTATCCCCTTGCTGGTGGTCCGGGGCGTCTCCCCTTCCCTGCCTGCCCCTTTCTTATACTCCCTAAACTCAAAGAGTTACATTGCATTGATTACTTGACAGTTATTTACCGTACATGGTGGATCTGAGCCTGAATACATGGCGCGGTAGCGACATTACAAAGAAACGTCGGCCCGTCAGGGCCGTCATTACTGACCAACAGAGCGCACGGGGGTGTGTTGTCATTCACCGCACACGGAGCCACCTTCGCCTGTGTCCCAAGTGGCACGCCGGGGATCGCTCGATCAAAGGACGTCGCGCTGCGGCCTAGCGGAGCTTGCCGATCCGCGCTGGCTGTCTGCGATTAGCAGACAAAAGCCAGCCAGCGCGGATTGGCTAGCGCAGCTTGGTCGGAGGCAGCTTTTGATTGAGCAACCCGGTGTGCGACGCCGGGACACTGGCGGGGGTGGCGCAGTGTGTGGTGAATGACCTGGCGCGAGGTTGGTGCCGGGGATCGGCGTCCTCGCCGGTCTCCGGCATGGACAAGGGAACCGGCCCCGAAGGGGACGACAACAGCCGCAGGCTACTGGCGCAGCGGGGGCAGGCAGGAGCGAGGGCTGAGGTTCACTCAGTGATTGGTTGTCAAGCCGCCCCGCAGGGCCTGTGAGGCCGGTTGCAGGGCCGCGGGGATGAGGGCAGGGCGCCCGGGCAAGGGATCGCAACCCGAAGGGCGGAGACCCGCAGGGGCTCCGGGAGCCGCAGGCGACTAGAGCCCGGTCTCGCCGCAGGCGAGATGCCCCCGAGGTTCATGGGGCAGGGGAGGGATGATCTCCGATCGGTGAGAGCAGATCGATTACGGAAACGTCCAGGACGTCTGCCAGACGTTTGAGAATGTCGAGAGTAGGATTGGCTTTCGCGCGGCACATCTGTGAAATATGGGACGCGGCGATGTCGGTTCGCATGGCGTGACGCAGGAGATTATCGATTGCCCGCTCCTGCGGCGAGCACATTTGCCGGTGCTATGACTTCTACCGCCCTAACCTATTGGCGACACGGCCCAAGGCGATGTATGTTGCAATGCGGAACGACCTCGCTGAGAGCGGAGGCGTGGGGCATGTCATCAGTCAGAAGGTGCGTGAACCTGTGATGCTTCAACCGATCCTGTGTATTTTCAACCGTCATCGACCCGACCGACATAGGGCGGCGTGGGATGGCGAACATTACGTCGCGGATTGTACGGCCTGCGGCCGTAAGATATATCGCGTGAAATCAAAGTCGTGGCGAGCGATCGGCAGTGGATAGGGGCGGTATGGCGATGGCAGAGCAGAATTTGGATACGCTGACGCGCGCGGATCTGGCGGAAGCGATGCATCGGCATGTGGGGCTATCCAGGGCAGAGGGCCTGCAGATGGTCGACGAGATTCTGGATCGCATGGCTGACGCGCTGGCGGCGGGCGAGAACGTGAAGATTTCGGGTTTCGGGACGTTCCTGCTCAACGACAAGGGCGAGCGGGTCGGGCGCAATCCGAAGACCGGCGAGGAGGCGGCAATAACGGCTCGCCGGGTGGTGACATTTCGGCCGTGCCAGGGCTTGAAGCAACGGGTTGTCGATATACCGCCAAAATGATGGATGTGCGGCGCGGTGCTTCAGGATGACGGTTCGACGGGCTCGTTTGCGGTATAGGTGTAGGCGCTTGCAATCGTAGTTCCTTTTGCTCGCAAACAGAGCAATTTCCTGCTCGAATTGGCTGACAATGGCCGAGAGAGGTTGCTCATGCTATCTGCCAATGTGCTCGCCATCATCCGGCGCTGCTCGCAAACGGAACGGTCTGCTCGCGCTTTCTGCCAATGGCGGAAAGGGGTGGTTAGCTGCCGTTCCCATTCTGGTCCAAGGCGCGGCTATAGCTGCCGTTCGTGGAGCACGCCGCCGGAGCAGCAACGCGCCCCTTGTCGCCGTCCGGCGGCCTATTTCCGCTTCCCGAAAGCGGTCATTCAATTCATTAAAGTTGAACGGGCTTGCCCCCTTAATGAAAAGCTTCGGCGGACGACGTCATCTGCTGCTTGCAAGGTATGTGCTGCCGGTTAATCATGCTGCCATGATCACAAGCGTGCGACTATCCAAATTCAAGCAGATCGATGAGGCGGAGTTACCGCTTGGACCGATCAACGTGTTGGTTGGCGGGAACAACTCTGGGAAGAGTTGCATTCTTCAAGGGATTCATTTTGGCATATCACTCGCGCAGGCGCGCCAGATTGCGGGCGTCAATCAGTTTCCGCCAGAACGGCTGCGCTACTGTCCTACCGATGACTTCCTAGACCTGCATCACGGCCGAAGGCTTCAGGAGGGCACCAGCGTCGAATTTCACTACGCTGCAGAGGCTGAAGGAGGTCATGACGGAGCGTCGGTAAAACTTCAGCGTGGCCGCAACGGTGTGGTATCCGCTCAAAGTGGCGGCGGCCCCCTATTGCAGGCGATAGGCGACCCTCGCGGCTTTTTCTCGATCTATGTTCCAGGCTTGGCGGGCATCACGATCCGAGAAGAATATCGGTCGGATGCCGTGGTCAGCAACGGCATCGCTCGCGGTGATGCGAACCTCTATCTTCGTAACGTGCTTCTCAGGATCGAACGTAGCGAGGTGAGGAAGGCGCGCTTTGACACTTACCTTGACCGCGTCTTTCCAGGCGTCCGTGTCAGTACACATTTCCAAGAGACAGGCGACCTTTGGATCAGATCGACTGTCGATCGCGACGGAACGGGCGCGCGAGCGCTCGATCTTGTCGGCACAGGTTTGCTGCAGGCGATCCAACTGATCGCCTACGTGTCAAATTACGAACCCAAAGTGCTTCTTCTCGATGAGCCGGACGCCCATCTTCATCCAAGCAACCAGCGGCTGCTAGCGGATACGCTGGCTGTCATCGCCGAGAGCAAAGACACACGCATCATCTTGGCGACCCATTCGCGCCACCTTCTCGATGCACTGAGCGAGCACGCTCAGGCGAGGCTTTTTTGGATCAAGGCCGGCGCCGCGACGCCCCAGCAGGAGTGGTCCGACATTGCCGTTCTAATGGATCTGGGAGCTCTAGATAAAGGTGAGCGGTTTCTCGCGGGGGAATACAAGTATCTCATATGGTCTGAAGACCGGGATACAAAGCCGCTGTCCACTCTCCTTGAGGCCAATGGCGTGGCCCCGGAGGAGATGCTCGTCTTCAGCTATCAAGCGAGTTCGAAGGTTGACGCAGCCAAGCTAATGGCCGCGTTCGCGGAAAGAGTGCGCCCCGGCGTCATTACGGTAGTCCACAGGGATCGCGATTTCATGAGTGACGACGAGGTCGATCGGCTCCGCGTCAAGTTTTCGCTCGAGCAGACCCCCAATATGCGGCTTCTCGTGACGCGTGGATCGGATATTGAGTCATACTTCATTCGGCCGGCTCACATTGCAGCGGTTACCGGCAAGGATTTAGTCGAAGCGCAGGCTTTGATCGAAGATGTTCTACACCAAAATATGATAGAATTCGTCACGTCGTTCATTAGAAAACGCGATGAGATCAAACGAGACCTTTACAAAACCGATCCCGAGAATTGTCCACCGGTCAACGCGCTCATTGCTGGCAATCAGATCCCGGTTGAAAAGGCGGTTGGGAAGACTCTTCTTAAAAAAGTGAGGCAGCGTTTGCAGGTTGAAGGCTTCAACGGCGGTGCAGTGATCCAACATAGCGCGGCGCTGGCAGATGCCGACATTGCAGCGATATTCGGGTAAGCGCTGCATGCGAACGGCAGTTATTACCACATACCGTTTCCAAACAGGACATTCCGCTACCGGCCAGCCACCGTCATAAACCGGGGGCTGGTGAACGGCGGGTTTCGGGGAATCCGCCCCATCCCTCGAATGTCCGCAACTAGGGCGGTTGCTGCCATTTTCGCGAGATCGCCCCGGACGCCGCTACGATTGCAAGCGCCTACAGATAGGATGCCGATGATGGTGGGCGGGTCGCCGGTCTGGCAAGGAGTTTGGGACGGGGGGTCTCGGGTATTGCCAGACCGGCGGGGAACAAGACTGCTGCCTGATCGCCGAGGTCGGTTCTGAGTTTCAAATCCTAACAAAGCGTTAAAATCACGCGAGAACGCGGTTCTCGAATGGTCGCAAGCGTCGCGATGGAATTCAGGAAACTGATCTTGACCGATCCGTTCACTTAATGTTCTAAAGGGGTCGTAGGTCTCACCGAAGGAGGACAACCTATGAAGATGAAGGACGTACTGGAGGGCTACAATTACGATCTGCCCTTGATGGATGCGGTGAACGACGTCGAACTTCGACATATTCGCCGGTTACTGGCGGGAGCCCTCATGGGTGAAGGGCTTGATGTCGCGTACTTCGCGACGCGCGAGCTGGAGGAAGCCTATGTCGATTTGCGAAACGATGTGCGCAAGGGCGTGCGTTACGGGGAGGGCTATCTCGCGTTCGAGGAGATCCTGAAGGACAAGAACCCGCTGCAGATGAAGCTGTGGTATCTGACCTGCGAGCGGGATCTGTCGGAGACGGTGAAGGATATGCACTGGCTGGTCGGTCTGGCCCATCAGCGGGGTCTTATGGCAAGGGCGGTACGCGAGGCTGGAGTACCTGTGGTTCACGTTCCGGCACGTAATCTGGTTGCCGGCAAGACGCCTGCCGAGCTTGTGGCGGATCAGACGGTCTGGAATTGACCGCTCAGGCGACGAGCGCGAGTATGTTTTCCGGCTCGGTCGGCTGATGCCGCGAGACGCGGAAGGGTTGCATGGGGTTGTCGGTGCGCACGACGAACTGGTCGGCGCCGGTGGTGTCGCGAAGCTGGCAGGCGACCGCATAGCACTTCTCGAACGAGGTGAGATGGCGGCGGCGGGCTGAGAGAGACGAGATAGTCATAGGTTTTCCTTCGGGTGATGTCCTTCGGGTGATGTGCGCCAGGTGCGCGAGGAGCGAACCAGCAGGTTCGTTCATGTTAAATTGACCGATTGCGATGTATCGAGGTTGCGACCGGATTCGGCGTTCATGCGTTGGTCCGGTTGATCCACGGTAATGCATGGGTCTCTTCGATCGACGGGGTCGGAACCGCTGCTACGGTTTCGGCCCCGTTATTGTGTCGAGACGACGTTGGCGTTCGGCGCGGAGTTGATTGACGAGGTGTGGATCGGCATGTGTCTGGATCAGACGGAGAAGTGCAGCGTCAGGCAGGCGTGCGGGATCGAGGCGTGGTCCTTTCGGTTTGGGCCTGGTGCGGCCGAGGTTCAGCAACAGGATACGGTTGCGGACTTCAACGAGGAGTTCTCCGCGCTCGGCGCGTGAGAACGCACGATCGAGGCCATAGAGCCAACCGGCACTGGCCTGGGCCAGCATGGTTTCGCATCGAGCGAGGTCATCGGCGTGCCGGCACTGCCGGATGCGCTCGACAGTGAGTTCGCGCGCGGTGCAGCACACGCGGGCGTAGTGATCGCCGCTGGGGCTTTCGATTGCGAAAAGCCGGTTCATGTGGCGCACCCACGATGCCATGCTTTCCCAGGCGAAGGCCTTGGCGGAGGATTTCACGGATCTACGGAAGGATCGGATCGGACGCGGCGTGCGTGGTGGTTGCTTATCACCATGGAACAGGTCAGGTTGGCGAATGGACATAGCAGCCCCCCAATGGTCGCTAAGTGACTGATATTTAACATAATTTCTATTATCGCACCGTGTCAGATGGGCGTTGAACGTGGCCCGCGCGCATGGGATGATCGCCCTGCGATGACAGAGGAACACGGATCATGGACCCGAAAGAGATGACCGACGCACAGTTGGTCGATGCCTGGGACAAAGTCTACGACGGTGAAAATCTGACCGATTTTGAACAGGCCGTTCTCAATGAAATCGAGCGGCGCAATATCGATCTGTAGAAGTCCGTTAGGATTATGAAAATTCGTCGCTGCCCATGGCAGATGACTTGAACTTGTGTTCGGCGCTGCTAGAGCGCCGGACAGGTGCCGGGTAAACGCGACCGCCCGGCACCGCCATCATTTCATCGGATCAAGAGGTACGCTGTACCTGCCCGACCAAGCGGGCATCATAAGCTGCCAACCATTTCGTCCGAACGATGTCGTAGAGGCCTGCTGGCAACAGGCCATAGGCAACGCTGGCATCGGTATCACCTGGGACTGGACGAAGGTCAGGGCCAGGCCAGCGAAAGCGGTTGGCTTCAGTCAGGATGATCCAGGATCGGTCAGTATCGAGACCGAGGCGTGCTTTCGTTCCTGCAGGAATTTCGACGGCGAGGCGTTCATCTGTAGGCGGCGTATGTGTGATCGGTAGCACGGTGACAACGTGTTCGCCGCCCTTCAATGTAGTTGCCAGCAATATGGCACAAGGGCGGTCTTTGCTGCCTTCCTCGCTACCGCTCTGGGCTTCATGGCTCCACAGGAATGAATAACGGATAACAAGGCCTGGAACCGGCGTGGGAAGCGGCATCAGTTACCCTGCAGTTCGTTGTCAAAATCTGCAGCTTGGCTCGGAGCCCGTGATGCAGCCACCAAAGCGCGATCATCATCGGTGAAGTCATTGATAGCGAGGACTTCCCGGTCACGGCTTTTCAAACGTTGGTATTCCGCAGCTGACATGAGCACCAAACTATCGTGCCCGTGATGGGTGATGGTGAGTGGGGCAATCAACGCCTGCCGACTGATACGGCCAAATGACTTCGAAGCTTCCACGGAACTAACAGATGGTTGCATAGCGTATCTCCTCACCGGAAAATACGGACTTTCCGGATAAATATCAAGGCCGCATCCTGAAGTAGACCAGAGCCTCAGAGATCCTCGCGCACCATAAGCGTCATGACGCGGCGGGTGACGCTGGCGTCAGTGGGGTCAGGGGAACCCCATTTCAGGTCGGCGTCGTAGGCGTCGATCTGGAAATAGACCGTCGTTCCCCGATATTCGAACTGGCCACGATCGCGCTCGGTCCTGTCGCCCTCGGGATAGGTGAACTTGCGGACTTCGGCGAGGATCTGGGCCTGGGCGACAAGCTCGGCCATGGTATTGTCAGCGAAAGTGCCAAGGCAGGTGCGGGTAATGACGATCCGCCCGGTACGGTCGAGACCGTGCCGGCAGCGATCGTTGAGACGGGCGATGATTTCCCGCTCGGACATGCCGGCAATGGCAGTTGCGAGAGACATGGCAATTCTCCTGTAGGTCAGGCGGCGAGACGGGGACGCTGTGATGCGGGCACCGCAGCGTTGAAGCGTTCGATCCAGCTGCGCATGGTCGGGCGCTCATCGACGGGGATCGAAGCGGCGACGTCCTGAAACCGGATCAGGTCGAGCGGGGCGTCGGTGATGATCCGGTCGATGTCCTCGGCGGGAAGTAGCCCCTCATGGCGGATGAAATCCGTCATGCGGCCTGGCCGCGCCTTGGTGGTCTTGCGCCAGAGGCCCTCGACCGTTCGCAGGCGTGGTGCCGCCCTCGCCTCCACCAGAACGATCAGCCGCAAGCACCAGGCTGGAAGTTCGCGAATCTCCTGCGCACGATTGGATATGCAGAGCCAACATGCGGACTTATCTGGCACCGGCAGGCCCTCGGCCTCGATGCGGCGGATGCAGGCATCGCGATCCCAGCCCCATTCCCGAAGGGGGTACTGGCATTCGTAGAGTGGATCGTCGATCGACAGGGCATGGTTGGCGCGCAAGGTGTCCCTTGGGCCGGCGTCGTAGCCGATCAGGCGTATCACCCGCTGGCCGCGAGCCCATGCTTCCTGGGCGGGTTCCCATGTCTTCAGGAAGGCGTCCTGTGGAGCCTTCTTATATTTCAACGAACAGCTTGATCCACCAAGACTTTTGCTCGGCAAAGTCGCGTTGGTGAGGCACATTTCCAGCAGCGAATAATAGGGTGGCCAGTGCTTGAAGCGCTTGGGCTGGTAGCGCACGATCTCGTGGCGGATGCCGCGTGCGGCCATCCATGGCCGGATCACGTCGAGGTACTCGTAAGTGGACGGCTTCTCGACGCCGGTATCAGCAGTCAATACCAGGTCAGGGGCTTTGCCTTGCGCGACAAGCTCTACCAATAGTGCGGTGGAATCGACACCGACGCCATAGGCAAGGACAGTCGGCGCCCGAGGCGGCAGGAGATAGTCCGGGACGCGGGAGCCCACGTCCACGGCCTTGGCTGTGATCTTCCCGCCCGTCATGTCGAGGCCCCGGGGTGCTGGTCCCAATCGAAGTCGGGCAGCTCGTCGATCTGGGGCCCATCGCAGTCCCACATGATCCACGCGCAATTTTCGCGCTTGGCGATGTGGATGGCAGAACGAATCTCGAGGGGAACGCCCTCGGCCTCGGTTATGCCGACGTCGTCGCAGACGTGCATGAACCAGCCATAGTCGTCCTTGTCGAAGCAGGTCCAGGGACAGTGCGGCATCCAGTCCGTGGCCGTGGCGGGGCTCATATGGATGGTGCCGAGCACGAGTATCCTGGCGATCTCGAGCGGAGGCGGGACGTGGACGGCCTGGGCGAGCGCGCCGGGTGGAATTAAGGCGCCCTCCCCGATTTCGTCGGTGACGACGATCGGGGGCACTGGAAATTCGGCCTCGTCGAGATAGGCGTTCACCGCGGCCAGACTGCCGAGCGCCTCGATCTTGGCGCGATCGACATAGGCGGTGCCGTCTTCGCTGCAGGGATAGATGATCGGATCGCCGGTCCCGGGAAAGACCACCTTCTCCGGGCCCCATTGCCCGGTGAAGCCGTAGGAGGAGCGCACGAACGGTACGCCGTGAGCCTGGCAGATCGGTTCCAGTTCCTTGAAGGTGCCATTGGGGACTTCGTGCGCATAGAGGCGCAGGGGCTGGCCTTCGGGAATGTCGCTGTCGTTGAAAGGTTCGCCGTCCCAATCGGTGGACAGGGCCTCGGCCGCGATAGCGGCCGAGAGGGTCTGCCAGAGGGAAACGCTGATGGTGCCGCCGATCGTGATCGACGCGGAAACGCGGTCTACCATGGTCCCGCCCTCAGCGCAGTTCTTCGAGGACATTTGCGCAAAGCTGCGCATCCTCGCGGGCAAGCCGTTCGACGCGCGGCATGTCGCCCATGTCGATCACTTCGTAATCGTCGGACATGAAGGTCCAGTCTTCCTCGCGGAAATCGTCATGCCAGCACCAGGTTCCGTCGGGCCAGAGGACGAGCTTGATGCCTTCGCTGGTGTTCGGGGCGGCAGTCGGCTGAGTTTTGGGGCACATGCTGCATCTCCTGCTGGCGCGGAAAATCCTTGCCTTCGCCTTCACCCCTCCCCCTTCCCTTTCGCGGCCTCGGGCAGATTCAGGATGTCAGCGAGTGTCGGAGGGGCTGGCCTGCGGGGGCGACGGCCGAAGGCGAGGCCCTGCTTTGCGGCATATTTGTGCAGAGCATCGACTTCGCGGCCGAGCGCCGAGGCAAGATCCGTGAGGCTGATGCCATGCTCATGCGCGATCCGCAGCGCGGCCAGATGGTCGCTCGTCCAGCGCTGGCGCCCTTCATGCGCAAGGCCCAGGATATTCGCGCGTGTGAAGATGGCCGCGCGGGTACGCCCCATCTGGCGGGCCAGTTCGGGTGTCGGGATCTTGCCGTAGTCGCGGCGAAGCCGAGCTTCATCGGCCTCGGACCAGTCAGGACCAAGGCGGAAGCCTTTGGACCGGGCATGGGTGCCGCGAAGGTTCAGATACTCCGCTCGCCAGCGGATTGAGAAGACCGATCGCCCCAGACGATTGCGGAGAGAAGTCAGACTGGCGTTGTCGCGATAGGCTTTGATGAGCAGTTCATCTTCCTCGGGCATCCAGGCGCGGCCCCAACCCTTGCCCTGCCCGGTTCGCTTCATCAGTCCCTGAAGCGACGACTTGGTCCGGGCCGGGAATCCTTCCGTGCCAAGGATCGTGCCGATCTCGGCGTAGCTGTGTCCGGCTTCTACAAGTTCGATGGCGCGTTCGATCTCGGCGTTTGTCCATCCCTTGGGGGTGCTGGCATGCTTGATGCCCAGCTTGCCGGCACGGCTATAGACACCGGAATGGGGTCTGCCGATTATCAGGGCGACCTGTGCTGTCGGAATGTCGGCGGCAAAGCCGGCGCGCAGCTGCGCATCTTCCCATGGCGTCCATGCCGGTGCTGCCGCTTCGCTGAGGCCAAGGAT
>Ga0308159_1001965_pt1 | contig 25723 bp, 29 predicted proteins | sample PhyCR1_FD_201040 | JGI IMG/M metagenome (GOLD analysis project Ga0308159, IMG submission 201040) | Phyllosphere microbial communities from UC Gill Tract Community Farm, Albany, California, United States - DLSLC.R1 | ecosystem: Host-associated > Plants > Phyllosphere > Unclassified | place: USA...
GCTTACAGCCCTCTCGTCGGAAATTTCGACGGTTCCAGCGAAGAACCCCTTCAAGCTCGATACTGGGTCATTATTATAAAGTGACAAACGTGACAAAATTTCCGAGGGTTCCGGCGAAGCCCCCCTACTACGACACAGGAAAGCGAGACAATTATCAACTGAGTAATGCAGGAAATAAATTGTCGACCAGCCCGTTCTCTGTTGTTGCGGCATTGAACAATTTCTTGTGGGGAAACGGTCGCGAGATGTATATCGAGATCGCCGAGTTTGGCGATCGACTGAACCCGAAAAACATGACCGGATTTGCGGAGAAGGCAGCGATGTTTGGCGCACCTGGCCAACATAGTTTCCAGATGCGTTTTAACTACAACACTGCGCAGAGCAATGACCTGTTCGGCCAGCCGGGCCTCATTCTGGGAAATGTGACGTTGAACACGGAAGGGACGTTTACCCGTAACGCCTCTGGCTCCTGGGAATACACCGGTGTTGTTCGTGGCTTCCCTGACACGTATGACTTCAACAAGAGTACGCACCGTGACAGTGTGGCGGAGGGTTTGACCACCGTTGGTCGTTTCCTGCAGGAGTCGTTTAACGGCACACCTTATACGATCAATATTAACGGTGAACTTCACGTTCACTTCACAGGGCAATAGTATATCAACGGAGGGGTAACCCTCCGTTTAATATATAGAGGGATCACCTGACAGCCAGGGTGGTAAACGTATCAGCGAGCGCCGTTCAATTACTTATCTGGCAGGCAACCTGTTGTAAACGTGAATTAAAGAAGGTGCATGTATGCGAAAACTCATGAAATGGACGTTAATTGCGATCGTCATCCTGGCTCTGCTGCTTGTTGCCGTGTATGGCTTTTTTATCGGATACCGGTATTGGACTATGACATACAGTGATCCGGCGGAAAAACAGGCATGCCTTGCCTACACGAAAGAGAAAGTGGCCACGGTGATCCTGAACGACAGGTTGGCGCCCAAGAGTGAAATAACCGCATTTACTCAGGCGGAGGCGTTGTCTCATCTGCAAGGCATTGAATTACCCTTGTCCGGCATCGAGCGCAATGGCGAGGTGTGGATGGCTCCCTTCCAACAAGATGCCCGTCATTATCTCGGGATATTGGATTGCAACGCGCTGACAGTCGAATACAGCGTCGTTCCAACGGCGCGACGTGGATAAAGAGTCCCAGTGGAATGCGATCCGTTTGCTATCATAAACAGCCGTCTCGGGGAGCCTGCGCCGGAACCGCCGAAATTTCCGATATGGTAGTTTGTAAACGGGAACCCGCCAAAATTTTGATTTTCTATTTAAGACGAACGACAGGTACGTCCGCCAGCCGTGTGGTCCAGGCCGGTGACAGCCGCTGCCGTTTCATTTTCCAGCCGTCTGCCCGGTCGGGAATGCCCTGCCCGGCAAACCACACCGGTGCCCGACCGTCCTGATTGAGGTTGTCGAGCAGCTGCATCAACCGATCGCTGTTTTTGCGCGGCGGCGCATCGTCAAACAGACCGAACTGCGCCACGCGTTCGCTGGTGAAATCGCCCAGCATCACGCCGCAGCGGTGATAACGGTGGCCGGCGATGAACACCCGCTCGAGTGCCCGGCGAGCGGCCTGAATAATGTCACGGCTGTCCTGGGTGGGCGTCGCCAGTCTTGTGGTGGCCTGGTTGCCGTAATAGGTCTCGCCGGCGGCGAACGGACTGGTGGCCACGAACACCGAGATCTGCCGGCAGAATTGCCGTTCGCCACGCAGCTTTTGTGCCGCGCGCTCGGCGTGGGCGCAGACCGCCTGACTGACGCTGTCCAGCTCGGTAGGCTTGTCGCCGAATGAGCGGGAGCAGACGATTTGCTCCTTCGGTGCTGCAAATTCCTCCAGGCCCAGGCAGGCGATGCCGTTCAGCTCGCGCACCGTGCGCTCGAGCACCACCGAGAACTGACGGCGCGCCGCGGCCGCCGGCATGTCGGCCAGCTGTAGCGCAGTGGTTATGCCCATCGTTGCCAGCCGGCGGGCAATACGCCGGCCAACGCCCCACACTTCCTCTATCGGCACGTGCGCCATCAGGCGGCGCTGGCGCGCCGGGGCACTCAGGTCGACCACGCCGCCTGTCTTTTGCCAGGTCTTGGCGGCGTAGTTGGCCAGCTTGGCCAGTGTCTTGGTCGGCGCGATACCGACGCCAACCGTCAAATGGGTACGGCGCTGCACCTCTTCCCGCAGTTGGAGGCCGATAGACTCCAGCTGCACGGCCGGTATGCCGGTAAGGTCACAAAAGGCTTCATCGATGGAGTAAATTTCCAATCGGGACGTCAGCTGCCCGAGGATGGTCATCACTCTGTGAGACATGTCGGCGTAGTGGGAATAATTCGACGAAAACGCCACCACGCCCTGGCGCTCTGCATCGCGGGCGATTTTGAACCAGGGCTCCCCCATCTTTATACCGCAGGCCTTGGCCTCGCGGCTGCGGGCCACGACGCAGCCGTCGTTATTGGACAGCACCACCACCGGCCGGCCGCGCAGGTCGGGGCGAAAGACGGTTTCGCAGGAGGCGTAGAAGCTGTTGACGTCAACCAGGGCAAACATGGCGTGGTTCTCCGGGGCATTTCGGGATGGATTGGGTTTGCGATAACCGGGGTCGGGTTACAGCGTGTGAATGGCGTGGCGTACCACGCCAAAAATCACGGTCTCGATCTCGTCGCCGAGCTGAATGGGCGCAAAGGCCGGATTGGCGGGCATCAGCATCGGCCGGGGGAGCAGCTGTAGGCGCTTGCAGGTAAACTCGCCGTCGACGGTGGCGATGACGATGTCGCCGTGCTGCGCCCGGTAGAAACACTCCACGACCAACAGGTCGCCGTCGAGGATACCGGCGTCCTGCATCGACTGCCCCTCGGCGCGCACCAGGTAGGTGCTCTCCGGATGGCGGATGCAGATGTCGTCCAGCGACAGACGCTGCTCGAGGTAGTCCTGCGCCGGCGACGGAAACCCGCAGGGTACGCCGGCGTCATAGAGGCGTACTGGTATCACACGGCCTCCGGCGCGCTCTGCCAGGCATCATCATCTGGTGGCGTGTCCGCGTCGGCCGACGAGGCGGCCGGCAGTGCCGTCTGCAGGTAATGCGTGCGCAGCTGCGCGGTCAATGTGGCCACCACGTCGGGACGGTCACGCAGCCAGTCGGCGGCTTTCTCGCGCCCCTGTCCGATTTTCTCCCCCTGATACTCGTACCAGGCCCCGGTCTTGAGGATATATTTGGCGCCGACGGCCAGATCCAGCACCTCGCCCTCACGGAAAATGCCTGCGCCGAAAAGCAGCCGGAACTGTGCCTGGCGGAACGGCGGGGAGACCTTGTTCTTGACCACCTTCACTTTGGTATCCCGCCCGATGATGGACTCCCCTTCCTTGACGTTGCCGGCGCCGCGCACGTCGAGGCGCACCGAGGCGTAGAACTTGAGTGCGTTGCCGCCAGCGGTGGTTTCGGGGTTGCCGAACATTACGCCAATCTTCATGCGCAGTTGGTTGATGAAAATCACCACTGTGTGGGTGGTGTTAATGCTGCCCTTCAGCTTGCGCATCGCCTGGCTCATCATGCGAGCCTGCAGCCCCATCTGGGCGTCACCGATTTCCCCTTCCAGCTCGCTTTTCGGCACCAGGGCGGCGACAGAATCGACCACCACCACGCCGACGGCGCCGGAACGTACCAGGGCGTCGCAGATTTCCAGCGCCTGCTCACCGGTGTCGGGCTGGGAGATGAGGAGTTCACCGATGTCGACGCCCAGCTGCTGTGCGTAACGCGGATCGAGGGCGTGTTCGGCATCGATGAAGGCACACTGCAGCCCGGCGCGCTGGGCGCAGGCTATAACCGACAGGGCAACGGTGGTTTTACCGGAAGACTCGGGGCCGTAGATTTCGGTGATGCGGCCGATCGGCAGGCCGCCACCGAGCGCGATGTCGAGGCCTAGTGAGCCGGTCGGGATACGTTCGACCGCCATGCCGTGATTGTCACCCAGGCGCATGATGGCGCCCTTGCCGAACGCCTTCTCGATGGCGGTGATGGCGCTTTGCAGGGCTTTGGTACGGCTTTCCTGCGTTGTGGCCACGTCCTGCGGTACGCGGGTTCGTGATGCATTGCTCATTTTATGTTCTCCTCTGGTCGAAAACGGAACGTGTTATAATAATACTGTATGCATAACCAGTATAATATAAAACCGGCGAGGAATGGCAAGGGACGATAGCGAGGGAAACAACGAGGTGTGTACAAGCCACTCATTTTGAGGTGAATATTTTTACCTGCGATGCGCACAGGTTATCCCCCAAATCTGTGGATAACGTCTTTTGGTGATTTAACCAGATGGCGTTTAACGGTATTCAAGGTTAAAATATGCCAAATTGGCACATTTAAGCGAATATGGATAATGACAGGGTTCGAACTGAAGCTGTGGCGGACAGGTCTGGGATGGACGCAAGATCGGGCGGCAAGTGAGTTTGGTATATCGATGCGTACCTACATCCGTTATGAACAGAGTAAGCCGCCCAGGGCGGTTGTGTTGGCTATCCAGGCATTGTCCCTGGTGGCCATGCTACCGGACATTGAGACGCTGCCGGTTGAGATTCTACGCCAGCGGATCAGAACACTGGCGGGCGAGAGCCGCACGGGCTAAAAAGACAAATGTCGCATTTTGTAGCTTCGCTTACATTGGGGCCCATCTGGTTAATCAAGGGATTTTTTCAGTTGGTAGTCTTTAGCTACCGTTCCATGTATGGAACCTGGGTTAATGACTGCAGGTCTAACCCAAATTAACCGTTCCCCCAAACGACGTATATGCCCACGGCGCAGATGCATGCGTTTACTATGAGAACCCAGGTTTACACCACTGCTATTAATCCCGGGCTTTTGCTCATCGGATATTTGCAATACTTTGTAGGTGAAGCGTGGTTTTGTAACTAATTCCTGAGGTTTCACGCGCTTACCCCGGACAAACACTGCTTTTCTCGTTTTTGCTGGGGTAACTGTATCCACTATGACATTGGCGCAATTCAGGATGCTGCAAGCGTTAATGAATGCCTGTAGTTCGTCCCGGCTGTTTATGATGATATCCGCAAAAAGCTTATCACGACTGCCCAACATCATTTCTGCCTTATCGGCGAATTCTTTTAGTGTGATGAATGGCTCGGCTAAATATTGTTTTGTATGTATTTTTTTTATTAACCCTGCTTCCTTTAATGATTCAAAAGCGAGTATCGTCGCCGTTGGTCTTTTATTTAAATCTGCTGTCATATTGAGTGTGTTGTCATAGGGATAAAATATACCGCCATAACTCATCTGCCAGCGATTCTCATTGTCGATCCAATAAATGGGGCAAACGAAAACGCCTCCCCCTGGGAAAACTTCATTGACTTGATTAACGATGCCAGGAATGGGTTCTATTTCTTTGTTTAGCTCCCAGCAAAGTGCAATCCGTTTTGTTGAACGAAGTACCGGCATATCGGAATATTGTTCTAGGGGAACATTTTTCTCCCAGGAAATTTCGAAGGTAACTACGGGATAAGGTAGTCTGGCAAGGTCGAGATGTGTTTGTCGGATATCTTCAGGGGCAATAAAATCGGCACAGTTCGGTAGAATGAATTTAACGCTATTCTCTAAAAGGTCTATTACGTTCCTTAGAACGTGTGCGGAATATGGCGCTTCCCATAGACAAGCTTGTTCGAGAGTGCTGAGGTCTTCAATTGCGGACTGCGTGTAGTTTAGCGGAGTTACTGTCTCGTTAGTCATTACTTTATCCTGTCTATAAAATAAAGCTGGCATGTGTCAAACGCCGGAACCGCCGAAAATTGGGTTAGCCAAGATCAAATATCACCGGTGCTGGCAAATGAGCATTGAGGTTCATTTTGTACGTCATTTTTTCTGTTTCAGGAGTTTCGTTTGGAAATCGATAAGTCTATCTGAAATCCGTGTCAGCCCTGCATGGACGTAGTCACGCTGCATGGGGGTGACGTTCCCATCGGCATTCAGCCCTTTCCTGAAGTTTTCTGCGCATTCCTGCCATAATTTTAACGACTGACCTAGCAGGATTATTTGCTCATCAAACACAGTCAGGGCGTTGCCCTGATAAGCGAGGTAGCCCCGTTCCAGAGTTGCGGCCGTGGTGAGTATCTGTTCCATGGTGTGTTTATGGGCTGCAGCGAATTCAGGCATACCGTCATAAGACCGTGATGACTTTTGGCTCTCTTGCTCGAACGCGGTTTCCATGATCAGCGCATAACGGTAAAATCCCGGGTATTCCTGGGTTAACGCCATCAGTTCTTTATCCGTGGTACCGGTCCAAATCTGATGCAACTCGGGGGTGTAACCCATCATGTGGTTAATCACCTGGTGCGGCTCCGTAACGCCTTGCTCGTCCAGCTGCTGCATATGCTGATCCATTTTTGCCGCCATTCGACGAAAGTCGGTCATTGTCATCGGTGTTTCCTTTTTACCGGTTTGGCAGAGAGCAACTCTATGCAGGCTCCAGCGCGACCGTGTGGTGATCTGGCGTACTGTCGACGAGCCTGGCGTGTAAACCATATTCCGTCATGACACGAATGAAGGTGACGGCGTCACCAATAATGCGAAATGGTACGGGATGCAGGTGCCGTCCGTCCTGGGTAAAGGCTGCATTCAGCGCCGTTTTTTCTACGTAGAAGCCATTGTTAAGTGACGGCGTCAGGGTAACTCCGGATTTCCACTCCCGTGCATCCATCACGTAATTGTCCCAGCCCTGGTCTTTCAGCGTTTCTGAGGCGTAGGTGAGCCGGAACAGATCTGATTGTGCGGCCAGATTGCCACTGCAGGAGCGCCACAGGTAGTCCAGGTGCTGGCGCAGTTTGCCGGCTGGCCCGTGCTTACGCCCGCGTTCAAGTAGCCAATTGATGTCGAGGGCGACGCTTTTGGGGAATCGCTTCTGCTTTTGGGCGGTGGCCAGCCAGCGAATAAGGAACAAATTTTCCGCATACGGCGTGCTGGCGATGCCATCTTGACGCGCCAGCCCCAACGCCGCCAGGGCGCAGAACGCCAGGTGACTGAGCGCTGAGGTGGTGTTTCCCGGGGGAACGGATATGGCTTTATCTGTCAATGGTTACCCTGCCCGTCGACGTAGATGTAAAGGATTAGTGGCGGATCTGCGCCAGGTCGTCAGCGGTCAGACCGGTCATTTTCATGACGGTATTGTGGTCGATACCGTTATTGAGCATGGTTCGTGCAATTTTAAGGGTGGCTTCTCGCTCGCCTTTTTCAATTCCACGTTGCTCACCGAGTTGCAGCCCCTCAGCCCTACCCTTCTCGATCCCCTTCTGTTCAAGCTGTTGTGCGATGGTCATAAGTGCGTCTCCGTGTTGCGGCACACGCTGTGCCAGTTCGCGTACAAAGGCTTCGGCGTCGGATGTTTCGCCAGCCTGTACTATATAGTGTACCAGCGATAATACCTGCGATGAAGACAGATATCCTGCCAGCAAAATGGGTGCCAGCCGGTCAACCAGTTCTGCCAGGTCCCGCTGGTTAATATGTTTCTGCAGTAATGTCAGTGCGGCCATACTGCGGTGTGAAGCGATTTCATCATCCGGAATGACGGTAACGTCAACCAACGGGAAAGCACTGCTGTAAAGTTTACCTGCCAGCCCCGGATCGTCAAACTCATCCAGCCACCGGGTGGAGTACGGGTAGGGGCTGCGTTTACCTGTGTAGAACAGTACCGGAATCACCAGTGGTAATTTTTTATGGCCTGCCTCTAGGTGCCGCTGCATGGCGGCGACAGCATATCGGATGAGACGAAACGCCATGTGCTTATCTGGGCTGGACTGGTGCTCGATAAGTACGTGAACATAACCATCAGTGCCGGTGGTGGTTTTCAGGCTGTAGAGCACGTCGCTGAAATACTGGCGGAGGTCATCTTCAACGAACGAACCGGATTCTAGCTTCAGTGTGCTGAGATCGCAGATGTTGCGGATCTCTGCGGGGAGGTGCAGCTCCATAAAATCCCGCGCAACTTTAGGTTGAGTCAAAAACTGTCTGAATGTGGCATCATGAGGCGTTGGTGTACTGTTCTTTTTTTTCATTGGCTGATAGCCTCTGTACATTACTTCTTTCTATACTACCATGAGCAGCTTATGAATTAACCCGAAAAAAATATATGGTGGTTAATGAAGACAGACATTTTTTATAGAGTCGTGCAGAATATCTGCCAGCAGTAAGGAGCGGGAATGAAAATACTGGAACGTTTAAAAAAAACATTTAGTGATTTGAAAAGTAATCTGCACGATATAATTGGAAGGAAAAATCAGAGCGAGGAAGTCTATGGTTCGCTGACACCAAAAATAATAACTGATTGCCGTATGGATGAGTACTTCAAGGCGCTGGATTTCGCATTCTCAAAGAGAGATGTAAAAAACATTGCCATAACGGGACCCTACGGGGCTGGTAAAAGTACGGTTATACTTTCATACCTGACTGCTAAACTTAAAAAAGACTATATAAATGTCTCTTTAGCAGATTTTTCAATATCGGGGAAAAAAGATGAAAAGCCGCCAGAGAATGCTGAAATTGAATTAAGTATTCTTCAGCAAATCCTGTATAAAGAAAATAAAGATAATCTTCCTGACTCACGGGTTGACAGAATTCAAAGCAGGGATTTAAATCACGTCATTTCGCTTTTTGTAACATCAGCCAGCATAGCATTCCCATTATTTTTATTTTGTCTGTCAGTTTTTCCGAAAAAGATATTATCATCCTTCGGCGCTAGTGACTCAATTATTTATCTTGTGAATAATGCTTATCCAGAGCGTTTATGGTGTAGTATAATACTGGCTTTTATAACTCTTTTTTTTATCGTCCGGGTTGCTTCAAAGGCTGGTATCTTTGATAAGAAATTAAAGTTAAGCAAGTTAGCTTTTCTTCAGGCTAGTGCCGAGGTGGCTCAGCAGGAATCCTCCTCACTGCTTAATAACTGTCTTGATGAAATAGTCTATTTCTTTTCTCGTTCAAATAACAAAATTGTGGTGTTTGAGGATCTGGATAGACTTGGTAATACTGAAGTTTTCGTTAAACTTCGTGAGATTAACCAAATAGTTAATAACAATCTAAAGAACAATCCCGTCAGGTTTGTATATGCATGCAGAGATGATATATTTCTTGGTTCTGACATACGGACTAAGTTTTTTGATTTCATTCTTCCGATCGTTCCCGTACTGGATGCGAGAAATGCTTATACCCATCTGAGAAATATACTGAAAAATTTCCCCATCAGGCATGATGTTCTTCTTAAGCAGACATCACTTTATATAAGTGACATGAGGTCCTTACAAAATATTGCCAATGAATTTAATCTATTCAGACGAATAGTTGATGAAAATAAAAATGAAGCTAAAATTTTTGCGATTATATTTTACAAGAATATTTATGCTCAGGATTATAACTTAACTGATAAAAATTCAGGGGTTCTGTATTCAATCGTAAGAGATTACCGACTGAAAAAACTTCATAAAGAGTATTTTAATTATTTGGATGAAGATAAGGATGCTCTTCATGCTAAACTTGAACGGTTAAAAAAAGAATCAGCTTCATCTGCTGCTGATGTTAGATTGGAAATTATTTGCCGATATATTTCAAAGCCATTATGGCCCATATTGAACTTTGCACATGATCAATATGGTGGTCGCCAAGGAACAGATAGTTATCAACCAGGACAATTGTATGAAAGTGAAGATTGTTTTTTAAAATTCTTTGGTTCAGATTATTCCGTGTATATAGGCTATCATAATCAGAACTACGGGAACTATCATTACTATAGAGCAGAAGCAGACAATGTAATCGATGAATATAATGAGCGCGCTAAACTTGTTTCTACAGATAGAATAAAAGAATACAAAAGAACAGCAGTTGAGCTGAATGAGGTTAAAGAGAAGATAAGAATAAGGAACTCTATCACCATTGCTGATTTAATAACAATGATAGGCGAGGAAAAATTCAAAGTAATAGCTCAAGATTACATCGAGAAATGCAAAGATCCAGATATCCTTGATGAGAAGCAACTGGAGACGGTTCGTACAGGTTTTCGGCGTGGTGGATTTGAGGCTCTTTACTACCTGCTGACGAATGGTTACATCATGCAGGACTACATGATGTTCCGGTCCATCTTTCATGAAGGAACTATTTCTGTTAATGATAATGACTACATCAAAGCAGTCGGTCGTTTTACAGGTTGTAAAGAGGTTAATGACAGTTTTTCACTTGATGATGAAAAGGATGTTCTTTCAGAACTTATAGAACAGAATTACATTTACCGTGAAGGTGCTATTCATCATCAGCTTGTGACTTATATGATGAATAAGCAGAATACAGTAAATGAGCGTCATCTTTCCGGTATGATTTCAAAGATTTTCGAAAAAAATTCCGATGAGGTTATTTCTATTTTCGATATACTGGATTCGAAATTCACTCAGCAGGAATCATTTAAATCATTTATTGTTGTCTCTATGGAAAAAAACCGTTATCTTGACAGGATGCTATCCCTTATTGAAGGCAGGGAATCAGACGAAATACAGACAAAAATCATTATAAATATGGTTGCGTTTGTGGATATAAATACTTCAGAGGATCGCGAACAATACAGGAAGTTTGTTGAAGGCAGCGGATATAAGCTGGTCTCACAACTCAGAAACGTTCAAACCATTTATGGACAACATTCTGAAGCTCGGTGTGGTCTACGATCATGTTACCCTTCCGGTCACACTCTTGGAGCACAATGCTTTACGCTTTGTTGCTGATAATGAAATGTATCGCTTTGACAAAGCCAATTTCAGAACCGTGGTAGCAGGCTTGATTGAGGATGATAAAGTTACCTGTGAGAGTGTTGATGCCCATCCACTTTCACTGGTTGCTGATTATAAGTTGTCAAATGTTAAATCCGCTATTGAAGATAATATAGATGCATTTGCACTGGAGATTTTTATCGGTTCAGAAGAGAAAAGCGAAACAATTGTCGGCCTACTCCAGTACCCTTCTCTCAGTAATAAGGTAAAGGTTAAGATCCTGGAAAAAATGCAGTTTACTTTGCCTGACCTGCACTTGTTTAATGAAGCAGTAGACGTTGGACTGGAGGGGGTTTCTTGGCACGATTTATTCTACCAGTATGATCATGTCGAGCCTGACTGGAAACCTCTTCTGGCCTATATCTATGAAGAATGTAATATTTCCGTACTGTCCGACTATATCAATAAAAATGCGACTGAGCTTAGTAATCAGCATGTTGATCTGGTTGACGGGGATAAGTACGATCTTCTTTATATGAAAGTTATCTGCAATGATGATATCAGTGATAATGCTTATGCGTCTATTTTAACTTCCATAATAATTAACGAGAAATGGTGGGATGAAAGGCTGAGTTTCAGTAATTTCCATAGGATTGTGGTAAATAACAAAGTCTGTTTAAATCATGAGTCCTTCAATAAAGTAATAGGCCTATTTGACGTACTAACGGATGATTCGGAGTGGAGAACTTTCCTGTGCTGGTTTATACAGTATAAAAATGAGTTTCTGAGTAACACGGATTTTTATCTTCGTGCTGATGATGACGCCGTCTTACTTGAATACTTGCTGTCAGAAATATGCAGTTCGTCTGATTTTAGCGTGAAGGAAAAGGCAGAGTTACTGTTAAAATATAATACTACGTATAGTGACTCTTTCTTGGATAGTTTAAAACTATCCAGTGACGTGATTAAGATGATGGTTAAATTATCACCTAGCGATAGTCTGAAAATCAGCCTTATAATCAGGCTTCTCATGTACAAAGACATTGGCAGGGCTGATATTTCAGACATGGTGTCTGAGTTAGATGAAACCGAATACAGGAAGTTATTCAGCCAGCAGACAGCCACCCTGACATTGAGTAACAATAAGGAAGCTGAGTCCTTTATGTTGGCCTTGCAGGAGAGTGAACTTATAGTCGAATGGTCGTCCCGTCAAGATGGAAAGTATTCTGTTATCTGTCGCAAAAAATCGCGTCAGGAAACAGGCAACAGCTGATACCTGTCTGGTTGGGGATTTCCGCTGGACTCCCCAACCGCCCTGCCCGGCCGGCATACGGCACATTTACTCTGTGATAACAGAGGGTTAATGCCTATCTCTACTTCCCTTCCGCTAAGCCAGTGCACATTGGCGTCAATAGCTGTTACGTTTTTAACGCGCATTCCGTTTTTTCCCCAATTTTTATGCAATGCTGTCCTGACCGATCACCGATTTATTCGGCTTTCCTGCGCCGGTGCCAGCACGGCACAATAGTGGTCTGAGGTGATGGCCAGGACGGTTTGGTTGCGATAAGGGCCTTTGCAGGCCGAAAATTGAGCAGAGTGCGGAGAATGAAAAATTGAGTATTATCCCCCTCGAGATGGGACAGAATTCACGTAGCGCGATCAGTTTGCCTGGCGGCTTTGCGCGTGCCGTCCGGCTGCGCGAAATGGCCATTGCCGCCGATCTGGATGTGCCCCGCTACCTGCTGGCACCGGAAATTGCGGTGCTGCTCGACTACCTGCCCGATCTGCGCCAGCGCATGCTGATCGAAACCTTGTGGAATACCGGCGCCCGCATCAACGAAGCGCTGGCGCTGACGCCGGGGGATGTGTTCTTCAACACCGACCTGCCGTTCGTGCGACTGCGTACCCTGAAGCAGCGAGTGCCCCGCCCGCGTCGGCGACCGACCAAGGAAGAGCAACAGCTGTGGGAGGCCCCGTTTCGGGCGGTACCGTTGCCAGATGCCGGTTACGTGCGCCGACTGCAGGAATACTTTGCGACGTTCAAACTGCTGACGCGTCGGGCGACGCCGATGTGGGATGTGGCCAGCCAGGAAACACCGCGCAACTGGCTGCGGGCGGCGGTCCATCGTGCCGCCCAGGATGGTGTGATCTTCTCGGTACGCCCCATCACCCCCCATACGTTTCGGCACAGCTACGCGGTGCATCTGTTGATGAACGGTGTGCACATCAAACAGGTGCAGGCGTTGATGGGGCACAAGCGGCTGGAAAACACAGAGGTCTATACGAAGATCTTTGCGCTGGATGTGACGCCGGATCTGGCGTTCTCCCTGCCGGCCGATGAGGCACGACGGTTGTTGGCGCTGCCTGGTGCAAGATAGTTTTCAGTCGTATTTACTGTTAATCACAAATGCGATTTTACAGAAAAGCACATTTAATGATTTCAGTATTGACCTTGTCCGCGGTTATGCATACACTGCAATTGAATCGTAATTGTTAGTTTGCAGAAATGCGATTTTACTGAAAATCGTAATAACTCATACCAGGAGAGTCTGATGATTATCTCTGTACTGAACCAGAAAGGTGGGGTTGGCAAAACCACACTCAGTGTGAATATCGCCGCACGATTGGCGGCGGATGGTGCGCGTGTGTTGCTGCTTGATGCTGATCCTCAGGGCAGTGCCCTCGATTGGGCGGCGGCACGGGAAGAAGAGTCCGCTTTCCCGGTGCTGGGTTTACCGCGCGCCACGCTGCATAAGGATATCGGCAAGTTCACTCAGGATTATGATCATATCGTCATCGATGGCCCACCTCGTGTTACGGATCTGGCCCGTTCCGCCATCATGGCCGCAGACCTGGTCGTTATTCCCGTTCAGCCCAGCCCGTATGATGTTTGGGCGGCACAAGAAGTGGTCACGCTGATCCATGAAGCCAAAATTTATAAAGAAAACCTTAAATCTGTATTTGCGGTTAATCGTAAAATCGTAAATACTGCGATAGGCCGCGATGTGGGCGAGGCGCTGTCGACATATGAAACGCCGGTGCTTAAGGCCACGGTTTCACAGCGCGTGATTTTCGCCGAGGCCGCTGCGGTCGGCAAAGCGGTATTCGAACTTGAACCGGATTCCGCTGCGTCAAAAGAGATACGTGCCCTGGTTAACGAGATTTTGGAGCAATAAGCATGAGTGGGAAAAAAGTGACTTTCGGTGCCAAGCCAACCAAACCGGCTCCCAGCGCGGATGCCTGGGTGGAAAGTCGCTCTGTTGAAGAAGAGCCACTGCCGGTCGAGAAAATGAAGCGACTCACGATTGATATCCCGGAGAGTCTCCATAAAGCCATCAAGTCAGCCTGTGCCCTGCGGGGCACCAAGATTGCCGATGAAGTGCGCGAGCTGCTGTACAACAAATACGGAAAAGAGTAATTCTGTGTTTGCGATTTTACGATTAAACGATTTTAAGTCTTTGCATAAGTCGATATCGCATGCTGATTTGTTAAGGCTCTGCTTCGCTGAGCCTTAATCTACCTACACATACGCGTTCAATAAACCCATACGATTATCTGTATTTAATGAAAAACACATTTCATTAAATACAGAATGTAAGTGTTCCCGCTATGCAACTCTAGATCGTTTCTCCTGTAAAGCTAAGTTATCTACCGGACAGCCAGTTCTGTCCAGTTCTTCAGTTCACCACAAGGATGTCGCAGTGCTCCTCATTTGTGCCGCTGCGCGGAGGTATTCACTGCCCGGTGCCAGTGTGCCTCGTCCTGCGGACACGGGACGGGCGCATTTACCGCTCCTGTCAGGCGTCATGACTAGTTTACGCCCGACACTCGCATTGTTCTGATGAACGCCCTTCAAGCCGCTTTCGCGGCATAGCCTTGCCGCAATAAAGCCTGCGGCTGCGGTATTCCACGGTCGGCTTGACCCGTTGCAGATCGAGGCGTACAGGCCCCGGGCAGCAGGGAACGGTGGCCGTATCGGCCCCCTCTTGTCGCCTCCTGTAACCGTAGGAGTACCATCATGTCCCGATTCCTTCTGGGTAACTGCGTCCAGATCATGTCTGAATTTCCCGATAACGCTGTCGATTTTATTCTGACCGATCCTCCATACCTTGTTGATTTTCGTGATCGTAGTGGGCGTTCCATTGCTGGAGACAAAACCAGTGAATGGCTTCAGCCAGCGAGTGATGCGATGTTCCGTGTGCTGAAAAAAGATGCACTGATGATCAGCTTTTACGGCTGGAACCGGGTAGATGCGTTTGTCGGTGCGTGGAAACAGGCGGGGTTTCGCATTGTGGGCCATCTGGTCTTTAACAAAAGCTATTCGTCAAAATCCGCCTACGTCGGTTATCGCCACGAATGCGCCTATATTCTGGCAAAAGGCCGCCCCCTCCTGCCGGAAAATCCGCTGCCAGACGTGCGGGACTGGAAGTATTCCGGCAACCGCCACCACCCGACAGAAAAGCCTGTCACCAGTCTGCAACCGTTAATCGAGTCCTTCACACCTCCGGGCGCCATTGTGCTTGATCCCTTTGCCGGGAGTGGTTCTACCTGCGTCGCCGCCCTGCGAGCCGGACGCCGTTATATCGGCATCGAGCTGTTACCCCAGTACCACGAAGTCGGAGTCCAGCGGTTGACCGCTGTACGGCGAGCCATGCAACGACCCGCCGCCAATGGCGACTGGCTACCGGAGGCCGCGTGATGAATTACGACGGAAACGAACAACTCCGCGCCGATGTAGCGGTACTGGCAAACAGCATGTGTGAGCTGCGCGACACCCTGAATGCATTCGAGTCTCGCTACCGCTACGACGCAGATGCCCTGACGGGACGATTAGCGCGGCAGACTGTTTGCCGCATTAACGCCCGCTTTCTGGAAGCGTATAGAGAAGTCCTTGCGCTGGATTCGTGCTTTAAAGACTGAATGACGGAGATAACCCCATGTATGGAACGCGTGAATTCTTATGCCAGACGCTGGCAGAAATGTATCCCGCTGGCGAGCCACTGGCCCTGCTGGTACTGACGTCGGATTGGATCGGCGCTATTGCCGAGGGAATAGAACACTCCCTGACTGAGCGGGAAACCCTGAATGTTTTGGAGAAGCTCGGCACGTTGCCGGAAGACGATTGTCCGCTGTCCGGTGTTTCCCTGGATACCGTCGCGGGGCTTATCGCCCAGGTGAAAAGTGAAACCCGCCTTGTGAGTGTGCCTGCTGACCTGCTGGATATGCTGGCGACCACCGCCGAACAGGTATTGTGGCCGCAGGAGTGGCAGGCCCGGGATGAGAACCGCACGGTGCCGGAAAACTTAACCCGCAAGATCGCCGATATTGTGCAGGTTCGCGATCTCCTTAAACGTTGATAAACCTTCACGCCGCCCGGCGCGGCGTGAAGGCGGAGCCTTCCCGTTTCAGGAGTATTCGGATGTCGCACCGCTTCGCTGTTTGTGCGGCTCAGACCCTGTGGGCTTCGCCTTGAGGTCTCCACTATGCAGAACCTGTGTCGTGTGCGGGCGTTGCCGTGCATCCATCTTAGCCGGGCTGCCGTTGATGCAAGGGTTCGCTTCGCCGCTGCGGTCACCCGGTCCTTCCTTCTCGTCAGCCGTGATTTTCCGGTCGTTCGCCCGCTCAGGATTCACGGCCTCACCCTCCAACTCCCTGCTGACGTGTGCGTCAGGCTGCGGCTTCCCTTGCGCCCCTGCATCCCCGGCTGATCGCCCGGCTGTTATGGATGCACGGCACCGCCCGGTGTCGCAGAACATGTGATTATGGAGGTTTTACCATGCAGTATGTGAAAACGCACCCCGTCCTGAATGTTGAAGAGTCCGACCGTCTGTCCCTGCTGCCGCATCTGTTTGGCGACGATTTTATGCTTTTGGAATTGCAGGTTTATGCGCTGGCCAGAAAACACTTGCCGGAATATGGCAGTGGCTTCTGTCATTTTATTCGTTTGCCAGAAGGGGGCGGCTACATGATGCCGGATGGCGATCGCTTCCTGCTGGTTAACAGCGAAAACTGGTTTGACCGCGCGGTAAGCGCCGATGCAGCAGGCATTATCCTCACCTCGATGGCTATCAATCGCCGCTGCGAGATACACCATGACTGCGGTAATGCTGCGCTGACTCACCTGTTTATGCTGCGCGAATCGCAGCTGTGGTGCTTTATTGATACACATCCAGAACGTGAAGCGATTTACGCTGCGCTGGAATAAACCAATGGGCGGCATGGCCGCCCTTTCTTTACTTATCGGTACTCTGTGTCATTTTTCGACCGCGCGAAAACCCTTGGGCAGGCTGACGCCTGCCAGAGAAGCTGAAGAGCCGCGCCTGCGGCGCTGCATATCGCTTTCTCCTGGTAGCCATCGTTCAAGCAGTGCATAACGTCAGACGTGCAGGATGAACGGGATATCTTCCTGGGGTATTTTTGCTGGTATCTAATACCGGTTCTTTTGTTCTGTCTGTCACTTTATATGCCTCTCTCTATTCTTGTCGGCTGCTCCTGGGCGTCCAGTCGGCTGTCATGCTTCGCACAGAGCCAGCTTCGCCGTCTCTTCCCGGCCCTTCGGGCAGCGGGTTTCCATCCTGACGCGAGGGCCAGCTTGCAGCATCCGTAAACGGATGCGCCGCTTTGTCGCGCCGTTACCTGCGCTCCCTGCATCCCAGCGATACCCCAAAAACCTCGCTGGGCTGTAAGGGGCAACGCCGTTTCGCGCCCGCGCTCTTCGTCGTTGCGGCGGGTTCCTGCTCGCTTCGTTACCTGGTTTTTTCACTCGTTTGAGTCCTTTCGCCGGGGCTGAGACAAGCACAACCCGTCTTGCTGTCCAGGGCCGGCGATGCCTTTCGCAATAAATTTTTTCCGGCCATTTCGCAAGCTTCATTAGACCGGAAAAAATTTCCCGCTCACCGAGGACAGCGGCGGCGTGCCGTGCTGGTTTACGCCCTTGCGGCGAACGACTCTCAAACGGGTGAAGGTAACAACCAGGGGAAACGTTCAGCTGGTCCCCGCAAAACATCAAAACCGCGGCCCCAGCAACTCAACGGGTGATGGTTTTCAAAAGCGAAAAGCTCAACGGAAATAAGGATATTTATCATGTCAGTACGTGGCGTTAACAAAGTGATTCTGGTTGGTTTTATGGGACAAGATCCCGAAGTCCGCTATATGCCGAATGGGGGGGCGGTGGCAAGTCTGTCTCTGGCTACCTCCGAAACATGGCGTGACAAGGCGACTGGTGAGCAGAAAGAAAAAACGGAATGGCATCGCGTTGTGCTGTTCGGAAAGTTGGCTGAAGTTGCTGGCGAGTTCCTGCGTAAGGGCGCACAGGTCTATATCGAGGGGCAACTGCGTACCCGCAACTGGCAGGACAATAACGGTGTCACCCGCTATACCACCGAAATCGTGGTCGGCCAGAACGGCACTATGCAGATGTTGGGTGGTCGCCGTGACGGTGGGGCATCACAGCAGGACGGGCAACCGTTCAGCGGCCAGTCTCAACCTGCGCCACAGGATCCGGCACCTGACGCGAAAAAAACACGAGGGAAAGGCAAAAAGGGCGTTGCACAACCTGAACCTCAGCCGCCACAGGGCGATTGGCCACCGATGGATGATGAGATCCCTTTCTGAAGTCAGAACCTTGCTACAGCAGGGGAACAGAGGTGCCGGATGTGTGGGGCATCCGGCAGACAGTAATTAATACATTTGAGAGGTATCAATCATGTCAGTAACAGAGTCTAAAGCAAAATCCGCCAAAAAGGCTACCCGTAAAAAAGTAACCCCGGTTGTTTCTGCTGAACTTGTGTCGGCACTGGAAAGTGCGGAAGTCCGCCATGCATCGTACTCCCGCCTGTTTATCGGTGAACTGAACAGCCGTCTGATCCCGCATACGCCGGAAGAAATTCAGGGGTATTCCGACAGCATTCTGGCGGTTGGGCTGTTGCAGAACCTTGTGGTGGTCGAGTGCGAAGACGGGCGTCTGGAAGTCGTGTGCGGTGGTGGTAGAACCAAGGCCATCGGTCTGCTGGTCGACGCTGGGAAGGTTGACCCGGACAAAGACTGGATACTGTACAAGGCCGTGCCGCGCCATCTGGCTCGCGCCGCTTCGATGACCGAGAACGGCAAACGCAAGAACATGCATCCGGCAGAGCAGATTGTGGGTTTTCGCAGTATGTCAGCAGATGGAAACACCCCTGCACAGATTGGTGATTTGCTGGGTTATGGCGCGCGTCATGTCCAACGCATGCTGAAGCTGGCTGGGCTGGCTCCCGCTATTTTGGACGCACTGGCCAGAGATGAACTGACTACCGAACATTGTCACGTTCTGGCGCTGGAAGACAACCATGAACGGCAGTTGCAGGTGCTGGAAATGGCGACTGAACGCAGTTACAACCGCAAGCCGGAACTGCACGAAATTCGCAGTCTTATTACTGCCAGTGAAGTTCGGATCAGTAACAACGGGAAATTTGCGTTTGTCGGGGAGCGGGTTTTTGAGGACGGCCAGATCCGGCGTGACCTGTTCAGTGAAGACAATGATGGCTATGTCGACAGGGTTCTGCTGGATATGCACGTCATGAATAGACTGGAATGGGTCGCCAACAGCTTGCAGGAGAGTGAGGGCTGGGCGTGGTGCCTGCACCGGGTGAGTGCGCTCAGCCGGTTCGGTGAAGATGCCAAAGAATATACCTTCCTGTCGGAGCCAGCCCCGCTGTTTACCGACGAAGAACGGGGGCGAACAGAGGCACTGATGGCGGCGCTGGAACACACAGAAACCCATGACGAAGAGTATGACATCCAGCAACAGATTGAAGATCTCGATGCGGCAGTCGTGATCCGGTCGTGGACGCCAGAGCAAAAAGCGCAGGCCGGTGTCGTGGTGTCCTTTGACGGTGGTGAGGTCTGTATCCAGCGCGGTGTGATGCTGCGGGACGTTGAGCAGGAGAATTCTGGCACGAAGACGGCGAACACGGCGTCATCAGGGAACATTTACACCCGTACAGCGCAGCCCGTGGACGATATCAGTCTGCCGTTGTTGACCAAAATGTCATCGGAAAGAACGCTTGCCGTACAGGCAGCAGTCGTACAACAGACACCGAAGGCCGTCGCGTTACTGACATGGACACTGTGCCGTGACCTGTTATCACGTCACTGGGGGGCCACTTCCGCGCTGAAAGTCTCGTTACGTTGCGCTCACAACAGTCTTCTTGAAAATGCCCCGTCAGGCAAAGAAGGGACGGCTTACCTGGCCCTGAAAGCCGAGATCGACCGCGTTATCGCCATGCTGCCGGAGGGGTGGGAAAGCGACTTTACGACCTTCTTCACGCTAGGTGATGAACAGTTGCTGGCTATCCTCGGGCTATGCGCTGCCTGTGGATTGGACGGGGTACAGACCCGCGAATGTGGGCATACCTCGCGCAGTCCACTGGATACGTTGGAAACAGCCTTTGACTTCCAACTGCGTGACTGGTGGCAACCGACCAAGGCCAATTTCTTCGATCACCTGAAAAAACCGCAAATCGTCGAGTGCCTGACCGAGGCCGGTTTCACTGGCGCAGCCAGTGATGCGGAGAAGATGAAAAAAGGGGATGCCGCCGAGCTGGCTGAAGTACGGATGGTTGCAAGCCCTTGGGTGCCGGTCTGGATGACCGCGCCGCAAGCCAATACAACGGCTGCCGGTGACAACACCGACGGCGAAACCCAGCCTGACACCACTGCTACCCCTGACGCTGCCTGATAACCGGAGGTGCCGCCTGTCAAGGGCGGCAATCACACCATGACCAAAGAAGAAAAATTTACCCTGGCCAAACTGCAAGCTTTCACGTCTACCGATTTTGAACAGTACCGCGAACGCGGGGAGGAAGCCCGCCTGCGGTTATCCAGTGCGGTGATCGCCGCGTTGGCTTTGCCCGACTGTTGGCTGATCGATTGCGAACACCGGCAGGAGTGGTGCGGGGTGCATCCGGTTCATCTGCGCCTGTCTCATAAATCGGCTCCACGGGTGCCAGTCGATATCATCAGTCCGTGCCATGAGGCCCCCTACTGGTATGGCCGGATAGGGTTAGACGGTGAGCAGCCTGTGGCATGGTTCTACAGTGCCGACAGTTTTGACCCATCGGCGATCAAGATGATGTTAGGGAAACTCAATGAGTATATCTGTGCCGGTTATACCGACGCGAATACTCTGGCTGCTGCCCTGCGTATGGGAGGGCAAAGCGTATGATCCAGAACGGTATGTCACTTGTCCCTGTCAATGTGGAGCAGCGTGCAGCCATGCAGGCCATTGCCGATGTTGAACGTAAACGCGCACGCGGTGGCCACCTGGCTGAGTTTCCGTATGCCCATGCGTATTTCCGTTATCTTCGGGGGAGTAAGCGTATTTCGATTAAAGAGTTTCGGCTTTTCGCGCCGGTGTTGACGGATCGGGAACTGCGTGGCAACAAAACGGCGTGGCTGCAAGCCATCGATACGCTGATTGAAAGTCGCGGGATCTGTTGCTGGTTGCCATTACCGGAAAGTGCCGGGCGGGGCATCTTCCCTGAAGTGGCATTCCAGCGTGAGGAACGCCAGCGTCATCATGATGAACGGTTGGCGATAAAATACTCACGTCAGCATCGTCGGGAGGGAAGTCAGCAGGAGAGAGCGTATCTGGCACGGCTGGCACAGGCGGAGATTGAGCTTGCATTCCATACGCCAGAAACGGTCGGCAGTTGGTGTTCGCGTTGGTCAAAATCAGGGCTTCATCAGTATGATTTTGAACACTTATTCTTTCTCTGGAGTGAACGTTTTCCCTCCCTTGGCAAGCTGGAACGCTGGGCTTTTCAGGGGGAGCCGTTTTGGGTGGTATTGGGGGAGGTCAATGCGCTGGTAAAGGAGATACCGGCGTCCCAGCGGGGAATGGAACGCTGGATGATACCCAATAAATTGATCCATCGGACGGAGGCAGCATGAGAAAAAATCCCTACAAGGAGCAGCTGAAGCTGGCCCGCAGTCAGCGCAAGCGCTTGCAGACGATGTTTAACCGCTTTGCGGCGATGGCAATGGAATGGGAGGGCCTCGATGGTGGCATGGAGTGCGATTTTAACCTGCTGGCAGAGAAACTTGAGTCGCAACTGGAGGTGATGGACACCTGGATCGACGAATGGCGCAAGGGCACTACGGATGACGAAGGGGAGATGGGTATTCATGAGCATGATTAAACGTGATTTTGACCGTAATACGTCTCCAGCCGATGATATTGAGCCTTGGCAAAAAGAGGGCGTAAAACATCCGGGAGCGGTCAGAGCCTTGCTCATCGAGTTTACCTATTTGGAATCCATGAATGAGTCGTATGCCGAAAACGGGTTGTCGGATGATGAACTGGAAGAGGCGCTGTATGAGATTTTCAGGCGAATAACCGAACTGGCGGGGGGGAGTTCAGTTGTGTACAGGAAAGATGAGGTGCCCAAAGTCGATTATGAGATCATTCAATATTGGGTTAAGGCGCAGCGATGCACCCGCGCATGGTTCGGTGAAATTGGCGAAAGAGCTTGGGAGCACGCGCGGTATCGGCTGGCCCTCACACTGAGAGTCGAAAATTCATACGTCTGAGTATTGGGGACCCGCAGGGATTTTAGTTGATAATTTACACCAAAAGACCTGTTAACAGGTCTTTTTAATGGTATGATAAGACCACTTAATAGGTCTTATTACGGAGGCGACATGCCAAATATTATACTTAGCGATACCAGTGCCAGCATCAGTGAGCTGAAGAAAAACCCGATGGAGACCGTCAGTGCGGGTTACGGTTATCCCGTGGCGATCCTGAACAGGAATCAGCCTGCCTTTTACTGTGTCCCTGCCGAGTTGTATGAGCAAATGCTCGATGCGCTGGACGATCAGGAGCTGGTCAAACTGGTCACAGAACGCCGCAACGAGGCGCTGATTGACATTAATTTGGACCATTTCGCATGACGTATACGGTCAAATTTCGTGAGACTGCGGCCAAGGAGTGGAGCAAGCTGGATAAGGCGCTGCAACAGCAGTTTGCTAAGAAATTGAAAAAATGTTGCGAAAATCCTCATATACCTTCGGCGAAACTGCGCGGAATGCCGGGTTGTTACAAAATCAAGCTGCGCGCCTCGGGATTTCGGCTGGTTTATGAAGTGATCGACGATTGCCTTGTGATCGCGGTTGTAGCCGTTGGCAAACGTGAGCGGGCCGATGTCTATCAACTGGCCAGTGAACGCTTGAAATAATTTACGTGCAGTTATTGCCTGGCCAAAAGGAATCAAATAATGTCGAAAATTGTAGCGCAACCTATTAACGCGAAAGAACCTGACAGCCCGTTCTGTGCCAAGAGCGGACCATGCAAAATGGGGTTATTTCAATCAAAACGTAACGTCACAACCAGCCGACGCTCTCTCGCCATTTATAATTAGTAACTTTATCATTTTCGCTTATTTTTTTAGAGATAGAGCGAGGCTCTCTTCCTAGATACTCAGATATTTCTGTCGGGGACAAATCAAAATCGACAAGCATGACTCTAAGTTTTTCCATTTCCTTTAAAGTCCAGGGCTTGCCATAATTTTTATAAAGAGAGACCTTATGCTCCTTGATGGTTCGCTTTCTCTGAGTTTCACTTTCCCTCTGAAAAATCTCGCTTTTAAACTGTGAACGGAACTCTTTACAGAAATTGTCATCAGTTTTCTTGTTATACAGATTGCTAAGAATAAGTTGGGATGCCGGGTCTAAATCAGGCGCATTAATAATAAAAACTTTGACCTTTTCCATATATGGATATTCAATTTTACCCAATATGCTTAGTTGTTTTATATTAAAAAAACCTCTTAAATCAAAAGATTTAATGAGCTTTGATTGGATTACACTTTCAATCCTGCTTGCATTTGAATAACAGTAACTTGCCATTGGAAGGGCCCATACTACCAGTTGAGGAATATATTTTTCTAATGCAATGCTCTGCCAGTCAGTATCAAAGGTTTGGCTTTTTGCTAGCATGTTTCTCGGAAAATCAGAATAAAATGTTGTAGATGCCCATATCTTATAATCCTTCGCCAGGGCTTGATAGTGTTTTGTGTGGTTATGAATTTTATAAGCTGACATGAAGCGATACACGTCGTCATCGTGACCCGCATCGTAAATTGTTCGGTTTCCTCTCAGGTAACCGTCGTAATGTTCGTTTATCCTTCTACCTACATTACAACTTACCCCAACGTAAACCACGCGATTGAAAAGACCTTTATGGACAATAAGATAAACTCCGCTACAGCCAGATTTCCTGGCCTCTGATATAGAACCTAAAAATCTCCATTCCATAATTAAATCCATTATTATTGCTGCTTTTTTTGTTTATCATTATTTTCGTGAGACTTCAACAAATTAATCCAGAGGCTAAGGGAAAAGACTTATATAATTATACTTATCATCGTTAGCGGTTATATAGTGTAGTGGCGCAATTTACTTGAACGTGCATGGGGAGAAAATATATCGTTGTTGATTAATATGACCTGCTCCCTGTTGATTCACACGGAATGCTGTTAGCAATGTGCTTTCCTCGCTCAAAGTAGACTGTCAGATTTGGAGTTATGGTCATTTGTGGTGTATGGGGATTCGAGGTAGGTGGCGTATCCTGCTGATTGATTTCGTCTAAGATTTCAACAACAGAGAGATGATACGCCATGACCAAGTCTACCCTACAGGTATTGCCTGAGCCAGTTGAGCTAACAGATCCACTCCATGATTTGCTCCGCACCGGCGCACAACAGCTGATCGCCAGTGCCGTTGAGGCCGAACTGGCAGCGATGCTTGCGCAGTTTGCCGGGTGCCGACTCGAAGATGGCCGCCAGGCGGTTGTGCGTAACGGGTTTCTGCCTGAGCGCAGTATCCAGACCGGCATCGGCGATGTCTGCGTCAAAGTACCGAAGGTCAGGGATCGCAGTGGCAACGGCATTCGCTTCAACAGCACCCTGCTACCGCCTTATCTGAAGCGGGCTAAATCTGTTGAGGAGTTGCTGCCCTGGCTGTATCTGCGCGGCATTTCTACCGGCGATTTTAACGAAGCGCTGTCGGCACTGCTCGGCGAAGGCGCTTCCGGTCTCTCAGCCAGCGCCATCAGCCGTCTGAAGGCGCAATGGCTGGATGAGCACCGAGCCTGGTCGCAACGCGACCTGAACGATACGCGGTATGTCTATCTTTGGGCTGATGGCATTTACAGCAACGTTCGCCAAGATGATCGCCTGTGCCTACTGGTTGTTATCGGGGTCACGGAGCACGGGCGTAAAGAGCTGATCGCTGTTGAAGACGGCTATCGGGAGTCCGAAGCCAGTTGGTTTGAGCTTCTAAGCGGCCTGCGGTCACGCGGCCTGACAGCATCGCCGAAGCTGGCAACCGGCGATGGTGCCATGGGCTTCTGGAAGGCTCTGGCGAAGGTTTTTCCGGATACCCGGCATCAGCGATGCCTGGTGCATAAGACCGCCAACGTGCTGGCCTCGCTGCCGAAGTCGGTACAGCCGAAGGTAAAAAGTGAGCTGCGGGAAATCTGGCTGGCAGAAGACCGGGAGTCAGCAAATAAGGCGCTCGATGGCGTGCTGGCAAGATATGGCGACAAATACTCGGCGGCAATGAAGAAGCTGACAAAGGACCGAGAAGAGCTGCTCGCGTTCTACGATTTTCCGGCTGCACACTGGGCTTCAATAAGAACGACGAATCCCATCGAATCAGCGTTTGCAACAGTACGGCTACGCAGCAAACGAGCGAGGAACTGCGGTTCAAGAGCGACGACACTGTCGATGGTCTTCAAACTGCTCCAGTCAGCGCAGAAGAGCTGGAATCGACTTAAGGGCTTTGAGCTGTTGACTCTGGTGATCAACAACGTGCCGTTCAAAGACGGCGAGCAAGTGGAAGATGAAGCATCAGATCGGAGCGTTGCCTGATGGCTTCATACACCACATTTGACAATAACTC
>Ga0308159_1001967_pt1 | contig 25714 bp, 23 predicted proteins | sample PhyCR1_FD_201040 | JGI IMG/M metagenome (GOLD analysis project Ga0308159, IMG submission 201040) | Phyllosphere microbial communities from UC Gill Tract Community Farm, Albany, California, United States - DLSLC.R1 | ecosystem: Host-associated > Plants > Phyllosphere > Unclassified | place: USA...
TGCCGAGCGCGGCGGCCGGCGCCTCGTGCTGATGCTGGCCGCCTCGCCGCTGCCAAAGGTGCGCGACGATGCCGCCAAGGCGCTCCTCGAATGGGGCTTTTCGGCCTGGGATACGCGCCATCTGTTCGATCAGGGGCAGACCGTGGCGCAGGCCAGCGTCCAGGGCGGCGACGCGCGCTCGTTGCCGCTGGTCGCCAACCGCGAAGTCCACGCCACGATCCCGCGTGGCAGCAAGCCTGACGTGACGCTGGCCGTCCACTATCGCGGCCCTATCGCCGCGCCGATCCGCAAGGGCGAGCAGGTGGGCGAACTCGAAATCCGCGTCGCCGGCCTCGCCCCGGGCCGCGTGCCGCTCTACGCCGGGCGCGACGTGGGCAAGGCCGGCAAGCTGGACAGGCTGTGGAACGGGCTTATCAACCTCTTCACATGACGCAGGGAAAATTCATCGCGCTCGAAGGCGGGGAGGGGGCGGGCAAGTCGACCCAGGCCCGCCTGCTCGCCCAGGCCCTGCGCGAACGCGGCCTCGAAGTCGTCGTCACCCGCGAGCCGGGCGGCACGCCGGGAGCAGAGGCGATCCGTGCCCTGTTGCTCCACGGGGTAGAGGGCGACGGCGGCGAGAGCTGGAACCCGCGCGCCGAGGCGCTGCTGTTCGCGGCCGCCCGCTCGGACCATGTCCACCGCCTGATCCGCCCCGCGCTGGCACGCGGCGCCTGGGTGATCTGCGACCGCTATCTCGATTCGAGCCGCGCCTACCAGGGCGGCGGCAGCGGGCTGTCCGATGCCGATATCGGCCTGCTCCACCGGATCGGCAGCCAGGACATGCTGCCCGATCTCACGTTGCTGGTCGAAGTGTCGCCGCAAGTCGCGGTGGAGCGCCTGACGCTGCGCGATACCGACGGGACCGACCGCATCGGCGGACGCGACGACGCCTACCATGCCCGCGTGGCCGGCGCCTTTAGCGCCTTCGCCGATGCCGAGCCCGCCCGCTTCGCCCGCATAGACGGCAACGGCGACCCGCAGGCCACGCATGCGCTGGTGCTTGCCGCGATCGCCGCCATGCCCGGCGCCGACGCATGAACCCGGCTTTCATCGGCCAGGACGCGGCGTGGCAGGAATGGCTCGCCGCCATCGCTTCCGAGCGCATGCACCACGCCTGGCTGCTCAGCGGCGCCAAGGGACTGGGCAAGCGCGCCTTCGCCCGCGCCGCTGCCGCCGAACTGGTGCGCCTGCCCGGGCACCCTGTTCCCGAGGTCGAGGGACACCCCGACATCCACGTCCTCGAACACCTTCCCGCTAACGACGACGAGGCGAAGAAAAAGGCCGAGGGCAAGCCTTACCAGACCAAGCGCAACATCACGGTCGACCAGGTGCGCGCGATGATCCGCCGCCTCTCCACCAAGCCCACGCTGGGCGAGAAGCGCGCAATCGTCGTCGATCCGGCCGACGACATGGAGAAGGGCGCCGTGAACGCGCTCCTCAAGGCCCTCGAGGAACCGCCTTTCGGCACGTACTTCCTGCTCGTCACCCACCAGCCCGGCCGATTGCTGCCGACGGTCCGCTCACGCTGCCGCGTCCTGCGTTTCGCCGCACTGGATGCCGACGAACTCGACGCCGCGATCCGCCGCGACGCTCCCCAGGCAGATGCCGCCGCGCGAGCCGCCGCCATCGCCGCATCGCACGGCTCGCCCGGCGTGGCCCTCGATTTCGTCGAGCACGACCTTGGACGCATTCACGCGCTGATGACCCGCATCCTGCGCGAAGGCGACGCCCAGTTCCACTTGCGCGGCGCCCTCGCTGACGAAATGGGCGCGCGCCCCGCACGCGAACGCCAGGTCGCCGCGCTGGAACTCGCTCGCTCGGTCCTCGTCCACGCCCTGCGTGATGCGCCGCGAGGGCGGCAACTCAGGATCATCGAGGCGCACGGGACCCTGACCACGCTCGGCGCCCAGGCTTCCACCTACAATTTCGATGCCGGGCTCCTCATAATGGAAATTGGCGGCTTGCTGGCCTCGGCCGCGATGCCTAGAGAAGCCGCTCGCTAGCGCGTTTTCGCGGGCGCCTGCCTGATGCGGGCACTTGTTGAGAATGCACCTGAGCTTTGACCTTTAAACATCAGATAGAAAGCGCGACGCCGCATGGGCGAGCCCTATTACATCACGACCGCGATCAGCTACCCCAACGGCAAGCCGCACATCGGCCATGCCTACGAAGCGATCGCCGCCGACGTCATCGCCCGTTTCAAGAAGGCCGAGGGTTTCGATGTCCGGTTCCAGACCGGCACCGACGAACACGGGCTCAAGATGGCGCAGAAGGCCCGCGAACTGGACACCACCCCGGCGGCGCTGGCAACGGAAATGTCACAGCATTTCCGTGACATGTGCGATCATTTGAATGTCGGTTATGACGTATTCATCCGCACCACGGAGCCGCGTCATCACGCGGCCACGCAGGAACTGTGGAAGCGTCTGGAAGCGGCCGGCGATCTTTATCTCGATCGCTACGAAGGCTGGTACTCGGTTCGCGACGAGGCCTACTACGACGAAAGCGAACTCGTCGCGGGCGAGGGCGGCGAGAAGCTGTCCCCCCAGGGCACGCCGGTGGAATGGACGGTCGAGGAATCGTGGTTCTTCCGCCTTTCGAAATACCAGGACAAGCTGCTCGAACTCTACAATTCGAGCGACTTCATCCGCCCGGACAGTCGCAGGAACGAAATCCTGCGCTTCGTCGAAGGCGGCCTGCGCGACCTCTCCGTCTCGCGCACCAGCTTCGACTGGGGCATCAAGGTGCCCGGCAGCGACAGCCATGTGATGTACGTCTGGGTGGATGCCCTGACCAACTACATCACCGGCCTCGGCTTCCCCGATGAAAGCGGCGATTACGCTAAGTTCTGGCCGGCGGACCTGCACCTGATCGGCAAGGACATCGTCCGGTTCCACACGGTCTATTGGCCCGCCTTCCTGATGAGCGCCGGGCTGCCCGTTCCCAAGCAGGTCTTCGGTCACGGCTTCCTGCTGAACCGCGGCCAGAAGGAATCGAAGTCGCTCGGCAACGTGACCGACCCCATCGGTCTGGCCGAAACCTTCGGCGTCGACGCGGTGCGATATTTCCTTCTGCGCGAAGTCGCATTCGGTCAGGACGGTTCGTGGTCGCCCGAGGCGATCGTGACGCGCGCCAACGCCGAACTCGCCAATAGCTTCGGCAATCTCGCCCAGCGCAGTCTTTCCATGATTTTCAAGAATATGGATGGAGAAGTTAAGGCCGATTCGCCGGAAAACGAGGCGGATGCCGCGCTCTTTGCTGCGGTGGCGGAAGGCATCGCCGCATTGCGGGCGGCCTTCGATACGCTCGATTTCAGCAACGGCCTCGATGCATGGATGCGCGCTGTCTTCGCCTGCAACCAATACGTGGACGAACAGGCCCCGTGGACGCTGCGCAAGACCGACCCGGCGCGCATGGATGCCGTGCTTATGACGTTGTTCCGGGTCGTGCGCGACCTTGCCATCGCGGTGCGCCCCGTGGTGCCGACTTCGATCGACGCCTTGCTCGACCAGATGGGCCAGGCTTCCGGTGCGCGCGATTACGCCGCATTGGCGGATAGTGAGTGGCTCGCCGCCCTCGCCGCTTCGGGTTACAAGGTGGACAAGCCGGTCGGCGTGTTTCCGCGCCTCGAACTGCCGGAGGAAGTTACAGCCTGATGCTGATCGATTCGCACTGTCACCTCGAATACGAAGGTCTGGTCGAGGACCAGCATGCGGTTCTGGCGCGTGCGCGCGAGGCCGGAATTCGCGGGTTCCTCAATATCTCGACGCGGCAGCGGGAATGGGAGCAGGTCGTCGCCACCGCCGCGCGCGAGCCGGACGTCTGGGCCTCTGTCGGCATCCATCCGCACGAGGCGGACCAGCATGCCGATCTGGGAGAGGGGGCGCTGCTCGACGCGGCGGCACATCCGCGCGTCATCGGCATCGGCGAGACCGGCCTCGACTATTATTACGACAAGTCCGACCGCACGGTGCAGCAGGCGCTGTTCCGCACACACATCACGGTGGCGCGCGAAACCGGCCTGCCGATCATCATCCACACCCGTGATGCTGAAGACGACACCGCCCGCATTCTCGAGGATGAAATGGGGAAGGGCGCTTTCCCGGCGCTGATCCACTGCTTCACCGCAAGCGCCGACTTCGGCCGCAAAGTGCTCGACCTGGGGCTGACTATCAGCATTTCCGGCATCGTGACTTTCAAGAATGCCAAGGACTTGCAGGAAGTAGTCAAAGTCATTCCCGAGGATCGCCTGCTGGTCGAAACCGACTCGCCCTTCCTCGCCCCGATCCCGCATCGCGGGCGCAAGTGCGAACCGGCTTTCACTGCTGATACCGCCCGCTTCGTGGCGGACCTGCGCGGCGTATCGATCGAACAGCTCGGCGAGGCGACGACGCGCAACTTCTTCGGCCTGTTCACCAAGGCCCGATATGCGGACGGCGCAGCGTGAAGGTCACGATCCTGGGCAGCGGCACGTCGACCGGGGTGCCGCGCCTCGGCGGCGAGGATGGCAAGGCGGACTGGGGCCTGTGCGACCCCGACGAGCCGCGAAACCGCCGTACCCGGGTAGCTATCATGGTTGAAAGCGAATCGGGTTCGCGGATCCTGGTCGACACGCCGACCGACTTGCGAGCCCAGATGCTGGCGAACGAGTTCCACCGCATCGACGCGGTTTTCTGGACTCACGACCATGCGGATCACTGCCACGGCATCGATGACCTGCGGCCGCTGCGCTATGGCCGCGCCGGCCCGATCCCGGGGTTCGCGGCTTCGGAAACGGTGCGCCGGATGCGCCAGCGCTTTGGTTATGTCTTTGCGGGCCAGTTCGGCTATCCCACACTGGTATCGCTCGATAATCTCGACACGCTGCGGCTGTGCGAAGGCTTTCGCGTAGGCCATACCCAGATGCCGCACGGGCCGACGGAATCGACCGGATTCCGGTTCGATAATGACGGTAAGTCAATTGGTTACGCCACAGACTTCAGCGAAATTACACGCGGCATGGTCGACCTTTTCTACAACTGCGACGTGCTGGTCGTCGATTGTTTAAGGCGCGAGCCGCATCCCACGCATTCGCATCTGGCAATGTCTCTCGAATTGATCGAGGTTTGCCGGGCGGGAAGCGCGGTCCTGACGCATCTCGACAAGAGCATGGACTATGCCACACTGAGCGCATCGGTGCCTGCGCATGTGCAGGTCGCATATGACGGATTGGTGATCGAGGCATGAACACGACGGGCATGATCGTTTCGATAATTTCGATCGTCGCATGCCTCGTGCTGGTGCTCCGCAACCCTGAAGTGCGCTCGCTCGGGGCCGGCAAAGCCTTGCGCATGGCAGCGATCTGGGCGGCCATCATCATCGCTCTGGTGGCGGTGATCCAGTTCTCCGGCTTCAGGATCGAGCCTTGACGACCATCGCGGCCCTCCCATTGTTTAACATAATCATTATTATCGATCTGAGATGAAAGACGCGTGACGAACCCCCGGCACCAGCAAATCGATCGCCTCATCGCCATCATGGCGCGCCTGCGTGATCCGCAGACCGGCTGCGAATGGGACCGCGAACAGACGTTCGCCACGATCGCGCCTTATACCATCGAGGAAGCCTACGAAGTGGCCGAGGCGATTGCGCAGGATGATCTTCCGTCCTTGCGCGACGAGCTTGGCGACCTGCTGCTGCAAGTGGTGTTCCACGCGCGCATGGCGGAGGAACTCGGGCATTTTGCATTCTCCGACGTGGCCGCCGCCATTTCGAACAAGCTCGAAGCGCGCCATCCGCATATCTTCGGCGACGACGTCAGCGGCGATGCCCAGACCGAACGCTGGGAACAGATCAAGGCCAGTGAGCGCGCCGCCAAGGGCGCGACCAGCGCGGTCGACGGCGTTGCCGTTTCGTTGCCGGCGCTGATGCGGGCCGAAAAATTGCAGAAGCGTGCTGCCCGCGTCGGTTTCGATTGGCCGGACCCGAGCGGCGCCGCCGCCAAGGTCCATGAGGAAATGGACGAACTCGCGCAGGCCTCGCCCGAGGATCAGCTCGAGGAAGCCGGCGATCTGCTGTTCGCGGCCGTCAATCTGGTGCGGCTGAACGGCATTGCCCCCGAAGACGCCCTGCGCGCCGCCAACGCCAAGTTCGAGCGCCGCTTCCGGTCGATGGAGACCATGGCCGGAGCGGACGCCAAGGACTTCGCCGCGCTGTCCCTGGACGAGCAGGAAGCCTATTGGCAGGCGGTCAAGCGGTCGGAGAAATGACGCTGCCCCGGGCGCACCCGGGGCAGTCATTCGATCAAAGCGACGTGAAGCGGCCCAGTTCGCGCTCGGACAGGCGCACCTGCAGGCGCAGCCTCGGGCCATCATCGCCCTCGCCCGCGTCCTCTTCCGAGACGATCTCGCCGCGTGCATGCAGGAAGGCGAGGCGCTGGCCGTCGGCGGCGGGGATGACGAAGCTGTAGACCTTGGAATCGAGCGTCAGCGTCCGGCTGGCCACGGTCAGCAGATCTTCGCAGCCCTCTCCCGTGAGCGCCGAAACCGGGACGATGATCTCGCCGTCGCGGTGGGTGAGCACCTCGCGCATTTCGGCGGCCTGGTCGGGCGAGAGCAGGTCCCACTTGTTCCACACCTCGATGATCGGGATCAGCGGCTCACCGCCCTCCTCTTCCAGCTCTTCCCTGCCCCAACCAAGGACGCGGTCGTCCTGAGCCTTGCGGCGCATGGCCCGCTCGTCGAGCTGCGGCTGCATCACGCCAAGGTCGGCCAGCACGTCGAGGACCTGGCGCTTCTGCGCTTCTGTATCGGGGTTGGCGATATCGCGGACGTGGACGATCACGTCGGCGGCGGTCACTTCCTCCAGCGTGGCGCGGAACGCCGCGACTAGCTGGGTGGGAAGATCTGAGATGAAGCCCACCGTGTCGGACAGGATGGCTTTTTCCATGCCGGGCAGGCGAATCGCGCGCATGGTCGGATCGAGCGTGGCGAAGAGCAGGTCCTGCGCCATCACCTCGGCCCCGGTCAGGCGATTGAACAGCGTCGATTTTCCGGCGTTGGTATAGCCCACCAGCGCGACGATCGGCCACGGCGCCTTCTCGCGCCGGTCCCGGTGGAGGCCGCGGGTACGGCGGACCTGCTCCAGTTCGCGGCGGATCTTGGCCATGCGGTCGCGGATCAGGCGGCGGTCGGCCTCGATCTGGGTTTCGCCCGGACCACCGAGGAAGCCGAAGCCGCCGCGTTGGCGTTCGAGGTGGGTCCAGCTGCGCACGAGGCGGCCGGCCTGGTAGTCGAGGTGGGCGAGTTCGACCTGAAGCCGCCCTTCCGCCGTCGCCGCGCGCTCGCCGAAGATCTCGAGGATCAGCCCGGTGCGGTCGATGACCTTGCGCTTGAGCTTTTCTTCGAGGTTGCGCTGCTGGATCGCGGTGAGCGAGCCATCGACGATGACGAGTTCGGCCTCGTTCAGCGTGCAGGCGACAGAAATGTTCTGGATCTGGCCTTCGCCGAACAGCGTGCCGGCGCGCGGCTCGCGGATGACGATCGCCATGGCTTCGGCCACTTCGAGCCCGATGGCGAGGGCAAGGCCCTTGGCCTCTTCGAGGCGCGCCTCGGGATCGAGGTCGGCCACGGCCCCCCTGGGGCCACGCATCTGCGGATAGACGACGAGGGCACGCGCGCCGCGCGTGACCTCGCCTGTAAGTTCGTCGTTCAAATCAGTTCAGCTTCGCATCAAGAGTGTCGACGTCAATCGTCGGCTTCTTCATGCGCCTGAAGGTCCACCGGAGTCACGGGCTGAATCGTCGAGACGGCATGCTTGTAGGCAAGCTGCACGTAACCTTCGCGTTCCAGCAGCATGCAGAACAGGTCGTAGGCGGCGACGCGGCCCTGAAGCATGACGCCGTTGATGAGGAACATCGTGACCTGCACGCCGGCATTGCGGATGCTGGACAGGAACACGTCCTGCAGCACGCGCTGCTTCTTGGCGTTTTCCGGGCCGTTGGCGAACTGGCGCGCATCGACCGGGGTGGACGGCATGATCGTCGAGATCGCGTGCTTGTAGACCAGCTGCGACTGGCCATCGCGGCGCAGCAGGATCGAGAAGTTGTCGAACCAGGTGACGATGCCCTGCAGCTTGACGCCCTTGACCAGGAACATGGTCACGGGGGTCTTGTTCTTGCGCAGGAGGTTCAGGAACTGGTCCTGGAGATTCTGGCCCTTTCCTGCCGACGGCGCGGCTGCTGCCGGAGCGGCGGCGACGGGCGCGGATGCGGCGGCAGCGACAGGAGCCGCTTCGGGCTCTGCGGCGGACGCGGGCTTGGGGCGCGCGGTTAGGGTTCGACCAGCCATTTGAGTATGCTCCATCTTTTTGGCGGCCGCTTATGCGGTCCGCGATCTGGCCCCCGATTGCCGGGGGCCGTTCTCGAATCGGAAACTACCGATTTGCTGCAATGCAGTAAACGCCAATTTTGTAGCGATAATGTTACACTGCAAAAAAGTTTGAGAGTGCCGGTCTGAGAGTGCTGGGCGTCAGACCGTTTCGTCCGCGTCCGGTTCGTCCTCGCGCCGTTCGGACATGCCGAGCAGCTTGAGCTTTCGGTGCAGGGCCGAGCGTTCCATGCCGATGAAGGCCGCGGTCTTCGAGATGTTCCCGGAAAACCGCCGGATCTGGACGCGCAGGTATTCCCGCTCGAAGCTCTCGCGCGCCTCGCGCAGGGGCGCGCTCATCATCACCGAGGCACCGGCATCGCCCCCTCCCCGGCTGTTGAAGATTTCCGGCGGCAGCATGTCCGCCTCGATCCGGGCAAGCTTTTCGCGCGGGGCCATGATGACCGTGCGCTCGACCACGTTGCGAAGCTGGCGCACGTTGCCCGGCCATTCGTAGGCCTGCAGCGCGGTCATCGCCTCGCCCGTCACCTGCGGCGGGGCCACGCCCTGCTCGTTGGCGTAGCGGGCGAAGAAGTGATCGATCAGGGCCGGCACGTCCTCGCGCCGTTCGCGCAGGGCCGGGATCGACACGGGCACCACGTTTAGCCGGTAGAACAGGTCTTCGCGGAAGCGGCGCTCGGCGATCTCCTTCTCGAGATCGCGCGAGGTGGAGGAGACGACGCGCACGTCGACGCGGATCTGGCGGGTGCCGCCCACGCGCACGAAGGCCTGGTCGGTCAGCACGCGCAGGATGCGGGCCTGGGTGGAGAGCGGCATGTCGGCCACTTCGTCGAAATAGAGCGTGCCGCCGTCCGCCGTTTCCAGCAGGCCGGGCCGGATCAGGGCGCCGTCGGCTTCCTCGCCGAACAGTTCCTGCTCGAAGCGTTCGGGAGTGATGCGGGCGGAATTGACGCTGACGAAGGCGTTGTCGGCGCGCGGGCTCCAGGCGTGGAGCAGCCGTGCGGCGACTTCCTTGCCCGACCCGGCCGGCCCGCTGATCAGCAGGCGGCTGCCGGTGTTGGCGATGCGTTTCAGCGTGGCGCGGACGTGGTTGATCGCGGCGCTCGAGCCGGTGAACTCCTCGTTCCCGCTGAAGCCGTGGCCCTGCTTGAGCTGCTGGTTCTCGCGGCGAAGACGCTCGGTCTCGGTGGCGCGGCCGACGAGGTGGAGCAGCTTCTCCGCCTCGAACGGCTTCTCGATGAAGTCCACCGCGCCCCGGCTGATCGCGGCGACGGCGGTGTCGATGTTGCCGTGGCCGGAGAAGATGATCACCGGCAGTTCCGGTTCGCGCGCCTTGATCGCATCGAGGATTTCGAGGCCGTCCATCGGGCTGCCGTGGAGCCATACGTCGAGCAGGACCAGCGATGGCCGGCGCGCGTCGACGGCGGCCAGCGCGGCGTCGCTGTCGCCGGCGGTGCGGCATTCGTAGCCTTCGTCGCTCAGCACGCCGGCGACGAGTTCGCGGATGTCGCGTTCGTCGTCGACGATCAGGATTTCGAGTGCCATGGGCTTTTCTTCTTCGTTTGGGGCAATTCCGGGGAACGGTATGGCGGGGCGGCCGGATCGGAGAACGTCATTGCACGATCTCCGCCTTGCGGCCCTGCTCGTGAGCCAGGGGGTCTAGGGCGAAGCGCATCGTCACTGTGGTGCCGCCGCCTTGCGCGGGCGTGAACGTCATCTCGCCCCCGTGTTCCTCGACGATCTTGTTGACGATCGCGAGGCCCAGGCCGGTGCCTTTTTCGCGGGTGGTGACGTAGGGCTCGATGATCCGTTCGCGGTCCTTGGGCAGGCCGATGCCGTTATCGGCCACGCGTACCAAGACCCAGCGATCCTGCTGGGCGACCTGGACCGAGATCGCGCCGCGATATTCTTCCGGCGCGTCCTTGGCCTTGGCCTCGATCGCCTCGACGGCGTTCTTGAGCACGTTGGTCATGGCCTGGCCGAACTGGTGGCGGTCGCAGTCGATCGTGCCGATCGCGCCCTCGCTGGCGAATTCGAATTCGATGTCGGGCCGCGCCACTTCTTGGAGGAACAGCGCCTGGCGGGTGAGCGCCACGGGATCCTCGGCGCGGAACACCGGCTTGGGCAGGCGCGCGAAGGAGGAGAACTCGTCGACCATCTTGCGCAGGTCTCCGACCTGGCGGATGATCGTGCGGGTCAGATCCTGGAACAGCTCGGGATTGTCGGTGATCTGCTTGAGGTAGCGGCGGCTCAGCCGCTCCGTCGCGAGCTGGATCGGGGTGAGCGGGTTCTTGATCTCGTGGGCGATGCGCCGCGCCACGTCCGACCAGGCGGCGGTGCGCTGGTCGAGAAGCTGGCGGGTTATGTCCTCGAACGTGATGACGTAGCCGGTGGCGTCCCGGCTGGTCTTGACCGCGAGGGTCAGCAGGTCGCCGCCGCGATTGTACTGGACGATGCCGCCCGAGGAACCCTTCTCCACCACGGCCGCGATCGAAGGCGCGAGTTCGGCGATGGGCATGCCTTCGGGCACTTCGCCGCTACGGTCGGTCAGCAGCTTCTGGGCCGTGCTGTTCATCAGCAGGATTCGGCCCTGGTCGTCGAGCGAGACGATGCCCGAGGTGACGGATTCGAGCACCGCCTCGATGAACAGGCGGCGCTCGTGAAGCTGGCGGTTGGCGCCGAGCAGCGCCTGGGTCTGTTTCTCGATCTGGCCGGTCATGCGGTTGAAGGCGCGGTTGAGCAGGCCGATCTCGTCCGCCCCGGTGCGCCCTTCGATGCGCAGGGCATAGTTGCCCGCGCCCACCCGGCGCGCCGCGTCGACGAGTTCGTAGAGCGGCGCCACCTGGCGGTCGGCGAAGCGCAGCGCGAACCATACCGCAAGCCCCACCAGCGCCAGCGAGGCGACGAACAGCGCGACGTTGAAGCGCAGCTGCAGCACGCGGGCGCGGCTGGTCAGGACCTCGTAGGCCTGGACGATGTTCTCCGCCCGCTCACCCTGGCTCAGCGAGAGCAGGTCGGAACTGCGGATGACGAGCAGGTATACGCCCGAGGCGCGCTCGATCGGCGTGGCCGCGATGATGCGGTTGTCCCGGGCGTTGGCGACGTAGGGCTCCTTGTCGAGCCGGGCCAGGACGTCCTGGCCGATACGGTTGTTCTCGGACTTGCCGTCCGGGTCGACGATGATCGGCGTGCGCTGGTTGCCGTTGGCGTCGATCTGGATGAGCGCGGCGACGGCAAGGTTGCGGCGCAGGACCTGATCGGCGAGGAAAGCCTGGAATTCACGGCTGGCGACGGGGTAAGTGCCCAGCACCACGCGCGAATCCTGCGCCATGGCGACGGATTCGTAGCCCACGTCGCGCACCGTCTGCTCGGAATAGCCGCGGGCCAGCTTGTTGGCGTTCTCCAGCAGACCGCGCGAACTGTCGGAGAACCAGAACTCGGCGCCCGACTGGAACAGCCACGAGGCGAAGACCACCACCAGCAGTGTCGGCACCGCCGCGATCAGCGAGAAGATGAACACCAGCCGTACGTGCATCTGGCCGGTGCCGCCGATGGTCTCGGCCGCGCGGCGCAAGGCGATGTGCCGTCCGAGCAACACCAGGATCGTCATCGCCGGCAGCAGCGTGCCGATCAGCAGGCTGGCCGTGACGTTCGATGGCAGGAGGTCGCGCCTGTCACCGCCGCCCAGCAGGGCGACCATGGTGATCGTCGACATGATGAGGAAAGCGGCGACCGAAAGCACCGACATGACCGCGAAGAAGTTGGCGCGGCGCGCAGCCACCTGCATGCGCCGCCACCATCGCGGCCATACACGCTTCGATGTGCGCTCCTGAACTGAACCTTCCGTCATCGTTGCAGCGTTACAACAGCACTGTGGCGCGACTGCAAGAGGGAATCCACCAAGGGAAAACTACGGTCGACGAGCGAATTCCTCGGGGTCGAGCGCCAGTTCGCCGAGGCGTTTGCGCAAGGTGTTGCGGTTGATGCCGAGGGCCTGCGCGGCGCGCAGCTGGTTGCCCGCGGTCTCGCGCAGGACCTCGGCGAAGAGCGGGCGTTCGAAGGCGGCCATGGCACTGTCATAGATCGTCCCGCTAGCGGGACGGGTGACGGAAAGCCACTGCGCAACCGCGCTGGCGATGTCCGAGCCGTGCACCCTCACGGCGGTCTCGGCCGAAGCGCCGGCATCCTCCGCGGCGGCGGTGGCCGGCTCCTGCGTCAGCAGCGGGAGCAGCGCGTCGACGTCGATGAGGTCCTCGCGGGCCAGCAGCGCCATGCGGTAGATGAAGTTCTTGAGTTCGCGCACGTTGCCGCGCCACGGCTGGCGGCTCAGCAGCTCGGCCGCCTCGCTGGTCAGCTGGCGGCGGGGCAGGCCCTCGTTCGCGGCGTGCTGGAGAAAATGGCGGGCCAGCACGTCGATGTCGTCACGCCGGTCGCGCAGGGGCGGCATGTGGATCGGCACCACGTTGAGGCGGTAATAGAGGTCTTCGCGAAAACGTCCGGCGGCGATTTCGGGCTCGAGATCCTTGTTGGTCGCGGCGACGATGCGGGTGTCGAGCCGGATCTCCTCGCGTCCGCCGACCCGGCGCACCGTGCCCGACTGCAGCGCACGCAGCAGGCGGGTCTGGGCCTGCATCGGCATGTCGCCGATCTCGTCGAGGAACAGGGTGCCCCCCGCCGCCTGCTCGAACTTGCCGACATGGCGGGCGACGGCGCCGGTGAAGGCGCCCTTCTCGTGCCCGAACAGCTCGCTCTCGATCAGCTCGGCGGGGATCGCGGCGGTGTTGACGGCGATGAACGGCCCGCTGCGGCGGTTGCCGAGCTGGTGGATCGCCTCGGCGACGAGTTCCTTGCCGGTGCCCGATTCGCCCAGGATCAGGACCGTCAGGTCGTTGCGCAGGACCCGCGTGATCATGCGGAAGACCGACTGCATCGCGGCGCTGCGCCCGACCAGCGGCAGGCCGTCCGCGACAGGCTCCTCGCCCGCCGCCTGGCCCTGCCCGGTGCCGGCCGCCTGCCTTACCGTGCGGGCCAGTTCATCGATGTCGAACGGCTTGGGGAAGTATTCGAAAGCGCCGGTATCGGTGGCGCGAACGGCGGTATCCAGCGTGTTCTGCGCCGAGAGGATGACGATCGGCATCTCCGGATGGAGCGCGCGCACGCGGTCGATCGTCTCGATGCCGTCGCCGTCGGGAAGCATCACGTCGGTGACGAAGGCGGCGAAGCTGCGCTGCGCCAGTTGCCGGTCGCGCTCGGCGATGGTCTGGCAGTGGACGACCGCGAACCCCTCGTCCTCCAGCGCCGCCGTGATGACGATGGCGATGGACATGTCGTCCTCGAGCAGGAGGATGCTCAACGAATTGGGCATCATGCGGGCTTCCTTCTCACGCGGGTGCGGGTCTCGCGGGCGAGCGGCAGGTGGATGCGGAAATGCGTCAGGCCCGCCTCGTCGTCGCGCTCGTGGGTGATGCGCCCGTTCATGTCGCGCACCAGCTTGCGCACCAGCGGCAGGCCGAGGCCCTGGCCGGACTTCTTGGTGGTGACGAAAGGCTCGAAGATATGGTCGCGCATGGCCGGGTCGATGCCGGGGCCGTTGTCGCTGACGCGGACCTCGATCGGCAGGCGCAGCGGGGCGTCGTCGTCGCCGGTCTGGAGCTGGAGGCCGCTGGCGAAGCGGGTACGGATCGTCACGCGCGGCTCGCCGCCGCTGCGGACCACGTCCTGGCAGGCCTCGGCCGCGTTGGAGAGCAGGTTGATCATCACCTGCACGAGCCCGTCAGGACTGCCCAGCACCGATGGCAGCGAGGGGTCGAACTCCTCGACCAGCCGGAATTTGCGGGCCCCCTCCCCGTTCACGGCGCCGCTGGCGGCGTCCAGCACGTCGATGGCGCGGCGTGCCGCCTCGTGGAGGTTGCAGGGCTCGACCGGCGGGGTGGTGCGCCCGCTCAGCTTCTGCATGCGCTCGATCAGGCCGGCGATGCGGTCTACCTCGCCGGTGATGAGGTCGGTGAGCGCGCGGTCCTTGTCCTCGATCCGGCGGGCGAGCAACTGCGCCGCGCCGCGTATGCCGGCAAGCGGGTTCTTGATCTCGTGCGCCATGATCTCGGGACCGCGCAGGACGTTGTTGTCCGGGCCGCCCGAATCCTCGCCCAGCGCGTCGGCGGCGGTGTTGTCGTGGATGGTCAGGACCCGCCAGCCCGGCGTATCGGCGACCGGGGCGACGTTGATGTCGATCCGCCGCGCGCCCTTGCCCTTGATCTGCACGACCACTTCGCGCGCGGAGACCGGGGTTTCGTAATCGTCCAGCCGGTCGACCAGGCGGCGGTCGGAAATCGAGACGATCTCGCGCAGGGGCACGCCGACGAGGCGCCGCGCCGACTGGCCGAAGAACTGCTCCGCCGCCGGGTTGAGCGAGGCGATCTTCAGCCCCGGCTCCAGCAGCACCACCGCCTGCGGCAGGCTGGCCAGCAGCCGATGGGCTTCGGGCACGCCGATGCCGCCGGAAATGCCGCCGACGATGCCCGGGGCCAGGCTCATGCGGCTTCGAGCTGTCCGTCGCCCGCACCGCCGTCGCGGTAAGGCGCGTAGAATTCCGCCAGTTCGCGCAGGACTTCACCTGCATCGCTGATGAAGTTGACCTTGTTGCGGAATTCGGCCGAGCCGCGCACGCCCTTGATGTACCAGCCCAGATGCTTGCGGGCCATGCGCACGCCGGTATCCTCGCCATAGTGGGCGAGCATGTCCTCGTAGTGGCGGCGCATGATCTCGTACTGCTCGCCGATGCCGGGGTCCGCGGCGACCGGCTGGCCGCGCCACCACTGCATGACCTGCCCCAGGAACCACGGGCGGCCATAGGCGCCGCGCCCGATCATCAGTCCGTCCGCGCCCGACTGTTCGAGAGCCTGCGAGGCGTCCTCCACGGTGCAGATGTCGCCGTTGACGATGACCGGGATCGAGACCGCATCCTTGACGCTGCGCACGAAGGCCCAGTCGGCTTCGCCCTTGTACATCTGGTTGCGGGTGCGGCCGTGAACGGTGATCATTTTCGCGCCGAGGTCCTCGGCGATGCGGGCGAGTTCGGGGGCGTTGAGGCTGTCGTGGCACCAGCCCATGCGCATCTTGACGGTGACAGGCACGTTGACCGCCTTGACCGTGGCCTCGATCAGCTTCGTCGCCAGCGGCACCTGGCGCATCAGCGCCGAGCCGGCATCTCCGTTGACGACCTTGCGTACCGGGCAGCCCATGTTGATGTCGATGATCGCCGCGCCCCGGTCCTCGACCAGCTTGGCGGCCTCGGCCATCTGCTCGGGATCGCAGCCGACGAGCTGCATCGAGACCGGGTCCTCCACCACGTCCCACATCGCCTTCTGCAGCGACACGCGGGTCTCGCGGATGGCGGCGGGGCTGGCGATCATTTCGGTGACATTGAGGCCCGAGCCGAAACCGCGCACCATCTTGCGGAACGGCAGGTCCGAAACGCCCGTCATCGGGGCGAGCACGACCGGGCAGTCGATCGTCACGGGACCGACCTGGATGGGCTTGAGTGCCGGAGGATTGGGCAAGGAAGTCATAGTTCGTGCAGTGCTGCCTAAAAAACAGGCAGCGCATAGTGGATTGCCCTTGGATGGGCAAGCGATTACCGGCGGGAACAATGTCGCAAACCGTTTCAGAACCCGGCCGGCGGGAACCGCGCACAGTCGCCGCGCTGGTGGTCGCCGCCGGCCAGGGCCTGCGCGCCGGGCAGCCCGTGCCCAAGCAGTTCGCGCCGTGGCGCGGCAAGCCGGTGGTGAGGCACTCCGTCGAGGCGCTCGCGGCGGCGGGCTGCCGGCCGATCGTCGTCGTCATTCCGGCGGATGCGGAGGGAATTGCCCGCGCCGCGCTGGCCGGGATCGCCGGCGTCCAGTTCACCACCGGCGGGGCGACACGGCAGGAGTCGGTGCGGCTCGGGCTCGAAGTGCTGGCCGGCGCCGCCCCCGACCACGTGCTGATCCACGATGCCGCCCGCCCGGTGGTGCCCGCCGCCGTGATCGGACGGCTGCTCGGCCCGCTGGAGCGGGGCAGCGCCGCGATCCCGGTGCTGCCGGTGGCCGACAGCCTGGCCCATGCCGACCGGGGCGAACACGGCGATATCATGGGCGCCCCGGCCCGCCGCGAGGACCTGCGCCGGGTGCAGACCCCGCAGGCGTTCCGTTTCGCAGACATCCTCGCCGCACACCGCGACTGGGACGGTCCGATCTTGGCCGGGGACGATGCGCAAGTCGCGCGCGCCTCGGGCCTGGAGGTCGCATTCGTCGAAGGGGACGAAGCCTTGCACAAGCTTACCTATGCCGCCGACTTCGCACCTTCGATGCCGCTGGTGCGGGTGGGCACCGGCTACGACGTTCATGCGCTGGAAGAAGGCGAGGAGCTGTGGCTCTGCGGCGTGAAAATCGCGCATACCCACGGGCTTTCGGGCCACAGCGACGCCGACGTGGCCATCCATGCGCTGGTCGACGCGCTGCTGGGCGCTGTCGGCGCGGGCGATATCGGCCAGCACTTCCCGCCCAGCGACCCGCAGTGGAAAGGCGCGGCTTCCGACCGTTTCCTCGCCCATGCGGGGCAACTGGTGGCGGCGGCCGGCTACATGCTCGGCAATGCGGACGTGACGATCATCTGCGAGGCGCCCAAGATCGGCCCGCACCGCGAAGCCATGCGCGGCCGACTGGCGCAGATACTCGGCGTTGACATCGCCCTCGTCAGCGTGAAGGCAACGACGACCGAGAAACTGGGTTTCACCGGCAGGCGCGAAGGCATCGCCGCTCAGGCGGCAGTCAGCCTCATTAGGGTCTAAGGCCCGAATGCTTTAAGGGATCTGCTCATGAACGCCTTCGCCAGAACCGCCGCTTTCCTGCTTGCCATGACGCCCGGCATCGCCGCCGCCGCCGAGCCCGTCTGCATCACCAAGAAGGAGGCGACCGCGCTGATCGCCTATGCGTTGCCGCAGGCGATCAACGGCACCGCCAAGCGCTGCGCCTCCGCCCTGCCCGCCAATGCCTTCCTGCGCCGCGAAGGCCCGCAGCTCGCCGCCCGCTATGCCGGGCAGAAGGACCGCTACTGGCCCCAGGCCCGCCCCGCCTTCATGAAGACGCTGGGCGCGGACGGGTCCGCCGACATGGTGCGCAAGCTGCCCGACGAGACCGTGCGCCAGCTGGCCGACGTGTTCGTCGAAGGCTTCGTCTCGCAGCGCATCGCGCTCAAATCCTGTTCCAAGCTGGATCTCGCCATCGACCTGCTCTCGCCGCTGCCGCCTGAGAATACCGCCGGCCTGATCGCGCTCACCCTCGACCTCGCCGGCGCGGCTGACCCCAAGCTGGGCAAAGTGACGCTCTGCCAAGATTCCTGAGGAATTTCATGAACCCGTTCTTCCCCGAAGACCTCGTCGCCCTCGCCCAGCGGGTGATCGACGAGAACAAGGCGCTGGGCCGCACCGTGGCGCTCGCCGAAAGCTGCACCGGCGGACTGGTCTGCGCCGCGCTGACCGAGATTCCGGGGTCCTCCGCAGTGCTGGACCGCGGGTTCGTGACCTATTCGAACGAGGCCAAGATGGAGATGCTGGGGGTTCACTCCGACATCATCGATTCGTTCGGCGCGGTCTCTCCCGCCACCGCCTGGGCCATGGCCCAGGGCGCGATCAAGAAGAGCCGCGCGGACGTGGCGGTGGCGATCAGCGGCATCGCCGGGCCGGATGGCGGCTCCGAGATGAAGCCGGTCGGCACGGTGGTCTTCGCCTGCGCACGCCGGGGCGACGACGAAAGCGTCCATGCCGAGCAGAAACTGCTGGAAGGCAGGACCCGCGCCGAAATCCGGCATCAGGCCGCGATCGTGGCGCTGGAGCTGTTGCTGCCTTGAGGTGGGGGGCTTGCCCCTCTCCCCTGAAGGAGAGAGGGCTAAGCGGCCTGCTCTCTCCCCTCCAGGGGAGAGATACGCAGACTTGCTCGCGTGCGAGCTAGTCGGAGTTGAGAGGGGCCTGCACCTGCGGCGCCCCGTAAAGCTCCGAGGCGCGGGTTTCGAAGGCGGCGACCATCTTGCGGAAGGCCTTGTCGAAATACTGGCCGGCCAGCTTCTCGAACAGGGCATTGCGGAAGGTGAACTTCACGTCGAACTCGACGTCGCAGGCGTGTTCACCCACCGGGTGGAAGGTCCAGCGGTTGTCGAGGTCGCGCATCGGGCCATCGACGTAGTTGACGCGGATCTCGCGCGGGCGTTCCTTCTCGACGCGCGAGGTGAACTTTTCGCGCAGGGCCTTGAAGCCGACTAGCATGTCCGCGATCATCTCGTGGCCATCGTCGGACTTCACCCGGGTCGCGACGACCCAGGGCAGGAATTCCTGGTAGCGGCCGACATCGGCGACCAGGTCGAACATCTGCTCGGCGCTGTACGGAAGGCGATAGACTTCGTGAATTCCGGGCACGAGCGTCAGGCCTTCACGCCGATCTGCGCGGCTTTCGCCAGCTTCGCCTCGCGCGCGGCGCGCATCTCGGCGAAGTCAGCCCCGGCGTGATAGCTGGAGCGCGTCAGCGGCGATGCGGCGACCTGCAGGAAGCCCTTGGCGCGGGCGATGGCGCCGTAAGCCTTGAATGCCTGAGGGGTGACGAATTCCTTGACCTCGGCATGCTTGGGCGTGGGGCGCAGGTACTGGCCCATGGTGAGGAAGTCGATGTCGGCGCAGCGCATGTCGTCCATCACCTGGTGCACCTCGAGGCGCTCCTCGCCCAGCCCCATCATCACGCCGGACTTGGTGAAGATCGACGGATCGTGGCGCTTCACCTCCTCCAGCAGGCGCAGCGAGGCATAGTAGCGCGCGCCCGGACGGATGGTGGGATAAAGACGCGGCACCGTCTCAAGGTTGTGGTTGTAGACGTCCGGACGCGCCGCGACGATCGCCTCGATGGCGCGCTGCATCTTGTTGCGGAAGTCGGGTGTCAGGATCTCGATCGTGGTCGAAGGCGAGGCGGCGCGCACCGCCTGGATGACCTTGACGAACTGGCTGGCACCGCCGTCGGGCAGGTCGTCGCGGTCGACCGAGGTGACGACGATGTGTTCCAGCCCGGTCTTCAGCACCATTTCCGCGACATTGTCGGGCTCTGCCGCATCGACGCGGCCGGGCATGCCGGTCTTCACGTTGCAGAATGCGCAGGCACGGGTGCAGGTGTCGCCCAGGATCATCACCGTGGCGTGCTTCTTGGTCCAGCACTCCCCGATATTGGGGCAGGCGGCTTCCTCGCACACGGTGTTGAGCTTGAGATCGCGCATCAACTGCCGCGTCTCGCCGTAACCCTTGCTGGTCGGCGCCTTGACGCGAATCCAGTCGGGCTTGCGCTGACGCTGCGGCGCTTCTTCGGGGGTCGGCACGGAAGAAAGATCGTTCATGCCGTCCAGATAGTCACATGCGCGCGCGCTTGCCAGCAGGAATATCCGGCGTAAGGCGAAGCAGCTCTTTACCAAACTGCAACGGAGTCCCCCCATGGCACAAGACACCCCCGATCGGAACGAGCGCGTCCTGAACCATCTCCTCGACGGTTATCGCCGTTTTCGCGACACCGGCTGGTCGAAAAACCGCGCCCGCTGGGACGAGCTGGGCCAGGGCCAGTCGCCCGAAGTCATGGTGATCGCCTGCTCCGACAGCCGCGTGGACCCCAGCCAGATCTTCGACGTCGACCCCGGCACCATCTTCGTGGTGCGCAACGTGGCCGCGCTGGTGCCCCCGTTCGAGACCACGCCCGGCCATCACGGCGTCTCCGCCGCGCTGGAATTCGCGGTCCAGGTGCTCAAGGTCAAGGAAGTGGTGGTGATGGGCCACGGCCTGTGCGGCGGCTGCAAGGCGGCCCTGACGCAGGACCTCAAGGGCGCGGAAGTCGGCCAGGGCGGCTTCGTGGCCGACTGGATCGCCATGCTCGACGATGCCCGCGAGCCGGTCGCCCTCGCCCACGGCACCAGCGGTCGCACCGCCGAACGCGCGATGGAACAGGCGGCGGTCAAGGTCAGCCTCGACAACCTGATGACCTTCCCCTGCGTGAAGAGCAAGGTGGCCAAGGGCGAACTGACCTTGCGCGGCGCGTTCTTCGCGATCTCGGACGGGGTGCTGCACCTGCTGGACGCCGACAGCGGCGAATTCACGCCGGTCAGCTGAATATACTCGTGTGAATATATCCGGGTAAATAGATCCGGGTAAATATACCGTCATCCCGGGCTTGACCCGGGACCGTGGGGTACTCTTGAGGCGATAGCTAGCGTTGAGCCACCGCGGCACGGGCGTCTCGCCTCAAGGTGGGCGCGGCCTTGCCCACGGTCCCGGGTCGAGCCCGGGATGACGAGTGTGGAGCAGGCACGAAAAAGGGCGGCGGGAATGATCCCGCCGCCCTCTCCCGTTCGTGATTCAGCCGATCAGCTCGCCGCGGCAGGTGCCGCCGGAGCCGACTTGCTCTTGGCATAGGCCGACCACAGCTTGGCGATCGGCTGGCGGGTGCCGGTGACCTTGGCGAAGCTGGTCTGCGCTTCGGCGTACTTGCCGCTGAGCGTCTGCGCCATGCCGAGGCGCAGCGCGACCTTGTTGGCGTCGACGCCCGGCATCGACAGCGCCTTGGCGTAGAAGCCCTCGGCCTTGGCCGGCTGGTCGTAGCTGAGGAACACGTCCCCCGCGCTGACCACCGAAGGGCCGGTCGCGCCGGGCTTGTTGGCGTCGCGCTCGGTCGCCGGGAGCGAGGCCTTGTCGCCGGCCACGCGGCCCTGCGAGTTCGACAGGTCGGCGCCGATCTCGGCCTGGGTCAGCTTGCCCTTGGCCACGCCGTCCTGCATCACCTTGACCGCTTCGCCCGGGAAGGCGCGCGGATCGACGTTCTCGATGTACTCGAAATAGTCGCGCTTCTCGGCCATGCCGCCGGTGACGTACATCAGGCGCATGAGGTCGAGGTTCTGGTCGCGCGGCAGCGAGGCGAGCTGGCGCACGACCGAGATCGCGGTGCTCCAGCTGGCGGGGTAGTACTGGCCCAGCAGCGCCGCATATTCGGTCGACGGAGCGAGCTGCTTGGCGGTGTAGGTCTGCTGGAGAACGTTGCGCAGCGCGGTTTCCGAAGGCGCGGTGCCCTTGGCCTGCGCGGCGGCGACGTCGTCCTTGGCCATCTGCAGCGCGGCTTCGGGGTTGTTGTTGCGCTTGTAGGCATCGGCCAGGACGAGGTCGAGCTGGCCCGACGAATCGACGTAGCCGCCGTCCTTGGCCGCCTTCAGGTACTTGGCCGAATTGGCGTAGTCCTTGAGCTGGTAGGCCGTGATGCCGGCGTCGTAATTGGTGCTGCCGAGCGCCTTGGCGTCAAGCTTGCCGCCTTCGAGCAGCAGCATGTTGCCGCGCTGCTTGGTGGCCAGGTCCTGCGACAGGATGCCGTAGTTGCGCATCATCGAGCCGAGCGCGTTCTTGTCGTCGGGTGTGGTCGCGGTGGGGACGGCGGCCTCGAAGGCGGCCTTGCCGTCACCGCCGATGGCCGCATCGAACGCCTGCTTGGCGGCGGCGAGGTCGGCCGGCTGGGTCCCGGTGGCGGGCAGCTTGGCGGTCGCGGCGGTCATCGCCTTCTCGATCGGCTGGGCGGCCTTGACGAAGTCCGGCGAGAAGTTGGCGGAAGGTGCCTTCTCCTTCTTGGCGGCCAGCGCGGGGGTGGCGGCGGCGAAGCTCAGCCCGCTCGACAGGGCAACGGCGAGAGCGACACGGGAAACAAGGAACTTGCGAGCCATCAAGGCTAACTCCTCTCAAGACAAAACAAATCCTGCGGTCAGGCAGGCGAAATCCCGCCCGGAAGCAGGATGAGAAAACGGGCGCCGCAGGGTTTGGCGGCGAATTGAGCCGTTGGCAACCTGCCCAGCGAAATAGGCGGACGCCACTGAACGCTCATTGAATGCAATTCGTCGCACCTGTTCAGGGTTCCCGACCATATGTGTGGAAAAGGACGGGTCGCCCCCGCCATGCGGTACGGTTCAGGTGGCATTCGCTGCGGGCATGTCCTAGGGCGTTCCATCAACCCTTTCCCACAGCAATCTGGCGACAGCAACGCGTGAGCGACGAGACCGACATCACCGAGCACACCGGCCCCGAGGGCGAGTACACCCGCATCGACATCGTCGATGAGATGAAGACGAGCTATCTCGATTACGCGATGAGCGTGATCGTGAGCCGCGCGCTTCCCGATGTGCGCGACGGCCTCAAGCCCGTCCATCGCCGCATCCTGTGGACCAGCCACGAAAACGGCTTCACCGCGGGCAAGCCCTACCGCAAGTCGGCGCGTATCGTCGGCGACGCCATGGGCAAGTACCACCCGCACGGCGACAGCGCGATCTACGACGCCCTGGCGCGCATGACGCAGGACTGGTCGATGCGGCTTCCGCTGATCGACGGCCAGGGCAACTTCGGTTCGATGGACCCCGATCCGCCGGCCTCAATGCGCTACACCGAGGCGCGTCTCGCCAAGGTGGCGGATTCGCTGCTGGCCGACATCGACAAGGACACCGTCGACTTCCAGCCCAACTACGACGGCTCCGAGCATGAGCCGACGGTGCTTCCCGCGCGCTACCCGAACCTGCTGGTCAACGGCGCCGGCGGCATCGCGGTGGGCATGGCCACCAACATTCCGCCGCACAACCTGGGCGAAGTGATCGACGGCTGCTTCGCCATGCTGGACAACCCGGCGATCACCTCCGAGGAACTGTTCCAGATCATCCCCGGGCCGGACTTCCCGACCGCGCCGATGATCCTGGGCCAGGGCGGCGCGCGCAATGCCGCCACCACCGGGCGCGGCTCGATCATCATGCGCTGCCGCTACCACATCGAGGAAGCGCGCGGCGCGAGCCGCGGTGCCCGCTCGATCGTGCTGACCTCGATCCCCTATCAGGTCGGCAAGTCGAACCTCGTCGAAAAGATCGCCGAGGCCGCCAAGGACAAGCGGATCGAGGGCGTCTCAGATATCCGCGACGAATCGAACCGCGAAGGCATGCGCGTCGTCGTCGACCTCAAGCGCGACGCCTCGCCCGAGGTCGTGCTCAACCAGATCTGGCGCAACACCCCGGCGCAGTCGAATTTCGCCGCCAACATGCTGGCGATCAAGGGCGGCCGCCCCGAGATCATGTCGCTGCGCGACATTCTCCAGGCGTTCATCCAGTTCCGCGAGCAGGTGATCACCCGCCGCACCAAGTTCGAACTGAACAAGGCGCGCGACCGGGCCCATATCCTGCTCGGCCTCGTCGTCGCGGTGTCCAACCTCGACGAAGTGGTGAAGATCATTCGCGGCGCCCCTAACCCCGGCGAGGCGCGCGCGCGCCTGATGGCCCGGGAATGGGCGATCGGCGATATCGCGCCCTACATCCGCCTGGTCGAGGCGATCGAGCCCGAAGCCGAAGCCGAGGGCGGCACCTACCGCCTGTCCGAGATCCAGGTCCGCGCGATCCTCGACCTGCGCCTCCACCGCCTCACCGCGCTGGGCCGCGACGAGATCGGCGACGAGCTCAAGGAACTGGCGGTCGCGATCGCCGGCTACCTCGAAATCCTGGCCGACAGGATCAAGCTTTACAACGTGATGCGCGGCGAACTTAAAGCCGTTCGTGACGGTTTCGCCACCCCCCGCGTCTCCGAGATCACGGCCGCCTTCGACGGGATCGAGGACGAAGACCTGATCGAGCGCGAGGACATGGTGGTGACCGTCACCATGGACGGCTACATCAAGCGCACCCCCCTCTCCACCTTCCGCGCCCAGAACCGGGGCGGCAAGGGCCGCGCCGGCATGGCGACGAAGGAAGAGGATGCCGTGACGACCATGTTCGTCACCTCCACCCATACCCCGGTGCTGTTCTTCTCGACCGCCGGCAAGGTCTACCGCCTCAAGGTCTACCGCCTCCCCGAAGGCGGGCCGACCACGCGCGGCCGCCCGATCGTCAACCTCCTGCCCGCGCTGGACAAGGACGAGACGATCCAGACCGTGCTCGCCCTGCCCGAGGACGAGAAGGAATGGAGCAGCCTCTCGGTCGTGTTCGCCACGGCCAAGGGCAACGTGCGCCGCAACTCGATGGATTCGTTCGCCAACGTGCCCAGCAACGGCAAGTTCGCGATGCGCTTCGACGAAGGCGACGACGATCACCTGATCGGCGTGGCCCTGCTCGAACCGGCCGACGATGTCCTGCTCGCCACCCGCAAGGGCCGCGCGATCCGCTTCGCCGGCGACGACGTGCGCGAATTCACCTCCCGCACCTCCACCGGCGTGCGCGGCATGCTGCTCAAGGACGACGACCGGGTCATCTCGCTCTCGATCCTGCACCGTGTCGGCACCGATAGCGAAACGCGCGAACAGTACCTGCGCTTCGCTCCGTGGAAGGGCGAAAAGGACGGCGAACCCACGCTCGACGCCGAGCGCATGGAGGAACTCGCCAAGCGCGAGCAGTTCATCCTCACCGTCTGCGCCAACGGGTACGGCAAGCTGTCCTCGGCCTACGAATACCGCCGCACCGGACGCGGCGGCCAGGGCATCACCAACATCGACAACATCGCCCGCAACGGCCCCGTCGTTGCCAGCTTCCCGGCCACCCGCGCCCAGCAGCTGATGCTGGTGACGGACCAGGCCAAGCTGATCCGCCTGCCGCTCGAATCGCTGCGCGTGATCGGCCGCGGCTCGGCCGGCGTGCGGCTGTTCACAGTGGCCGGCGACGAACACGTCGTCAGCGCCGTGCGCCTCGACGAGGAACCCGACGAGCCGGTCGCACCTGCCGTGACCGACGCGCCCGTGGACGATGTGCCCGTGGACGAGGCACCGGAAACCCCCGAGGGCGACGAGTGAGCGCAGCGGCGCCGGATACCGTCGCCTACAAGATCCTGACCGGAGAGCAGCTTGCCCGGCTGCTCTCCGAAGGAACCTTCGCCGGCGCGCCGGTCGACCTCGCGGACGGCTACATCCACCTGTCCGCCGCGCCGCAGGCGCAGAGCACCCTGGACAAGCATTTTGCCGGGCAGGACGATCTCCATGTCGCCGTGGTCGACCTTGCGGCGCTCGGCGAAGCGGTACGATGGGAAGTGTCGCGCGGCGGAGCGCTGTTCCCGCACATTTACGCCGACCTGCCGCTGTCGGCGGTCCTGTCGCACGGCCCCGTGGTACGCGATGAAGCCGGAACCCTGATCCTCCCCCCCGCGCGCGCTTCGTCATCCCGGACTTGATCCGGGACCGTGGGCGCTCCTTGAGGCGATAGCTCGCGCTGGGCCACCGAAGCGCCGGCGTTTCAACGCGAGGTGGGTGTGGCCCTTGCCCACG
>Ga0308159_1001970_pt1 | contig 25686 bp, 17 predicted proteins | sample PhyCR1_FD_201040 | JGI IMG/M metagenome (GOLD analysis project Ga0308159, IMG submission 201040) | Phyllosphere microbial communities from UC Gill Tract Community Farm, Albany, California, United States - DLSLC.R1 | ecosystem: Host-associated > Plants > Phyllosphere > Unclassified | place: USA...
CGCGCGCTCGATGGCGCCACCGGCACGGGCGCGGCCGGCCTGCAGCTCACCCTGAGCCTGCCGATCAGCCACATCGACCAATCGAAGGTGCAGGGCAGCGTCACGCTCGCGGGCAACGACGTCCGCATCACTCCCGACGTGCCCGTCATCTCGCGTGCGCGCGGCGCCGTGCAGTTCAGCGACACCGGCTTCACGCTGGCGGGCGTGCAGGGTCGGGCGCTGGGCGGAGACCTGCGGCTCGAAGGCGGGATGCGGGCCGCGGCGCCGGGCAGCACGGCGCAGGAATCCTCGGTGCAGGTGCGCGGCCAGGGCGTCGCCACGGCCGAAGGCCTGCGGCAGGCCACGCAATGGCCCGGGGTGCCCGAACTGGCGCGCCGCGCTTCCGGCAGCGCCGCCTACGCATTGACGCTGGGTGTGCGGCGCGGCCTGCCCGAGGTGCTGGTGACGACCAACCTGCAGGGCATGGCCCTGGACCTGCCCGCGCCGCTCGGCAAGGCGGCCGATGCGGTGGTGCCCGTGCGCTACGAATCGCAGCTGGCGCGCGAATCCTCCGTGCCCGCCGCCGCGGGCGCCACGGCCCCGCCGCTGCGCGAGCAGATGGCCGTCGAGATCGGCGGCATCGGGTCGGCCAGCTACCTGCTGGACCACTCCGGCCCCGTGCCGCGGGTGCTGCGGGGCGCCATCGCCATCGGCCTGCCGCCCGGCGAGACGGCGGCCATGCCGGAGCAGGGCGTGTCCGCCAACGTGCGCACCGAACACCTGGACCTGGATGCATGGCAGCAGGCGCTGGCTCCGGCTTCGGCCCCCGCCCCGGCCCCGGCCGCTGCCCCGGTCGCCGAGGTCCCGCCGGCGGCGGAGGCGGTGGCCGCAGGCGCGCCCGGCGCTTCCGGGGCGGGCGCGGGCAAGGGCGCGGCGCGGATGCCCGCCGGCGGCGCGCAGGAGTTCCTGCCGACGGTGCTCGCGGCCCGCGCCAAGACCCTGACCCTGCAGGGCCGCACGCTGCACGACGTGGTGGCCGGCGGATCGCGCGACGGCGCCACGTGGCGCGCCAACCTGGATGCGCGCGAGCTGAACGGCTACGTCGAATACCAGCCGGGCGGTGCGCCGGGCGGCGAGGAAGCCGGTGGCCGGGTGTTCGCCCGCCTGTCGCGCCTGTCGGTGCCGCAGTCGGAAGCGCAGCAGGTGGAGGAGTCGCTGCTCGACACCAAAGAGGCCGGCAGCACCACGCTGCCGGCGCTGGACATCGTCGTGCAGGATTTCGAACTGCGCGGCCGGCGCCTGGGGCGCATCGAGGTCGAGGCGCAGAACCGCGGCGGCACCGGCGGCGCGCCGCGCGAATGGCGGCTGTCCAAGCTCAACCTGTCGGTGCCCGAGGCCACGTTCGCATCGAGCGGCAACTGGGTGCTGCTGGGGGGCGGTGGCGCCGCGGGCGCACGGCGCCGCACCTCCATGGATTTCCGGCTCGACATCCGCGATTCGGGCGAGCTGCTCGCGCGCTTCGGCATGGAAGGCGTCATCCGCCGCGGCAAGGGCCGCATGGAAGGGCAGGTGGCCTGGATGGGGGCGCCGCTCAGCCCGGACTACCGCTCGATGACCGGGCACGTGAACCTCAACGTGGAGTCCGGCCAGTTCCTGAAGGCCGATCCGGGCCTCGCCAAGCTCCTGAGCGTCTTGAGCCTGCAGTCGCTGCCGCGCCGCCTCACGCTCGATTTCCGCGACGTGTTCAGCGAGGGCTTCGCCTTCGACTTCGTGCGCGGCGACGTGCGCATCGACCAGGGCATCGCCACCACCAACAACCTCCAGATGAAGGGGGTGAACGCCGCCGTGCTGATGGAGGGCAGCGCCGACCTCGACCACGAAACGCAGAACCTGCACGTCGTGGTGGTGCCCGAGATCAACGCCATGACCGCCTCGCTCGTCGCCACCGCGATCAATCCGGTGGTGGGCCTGGGCAGCTTCCTCGCGCAGGTCTTCCTGCGGGGTCCGCTCATCCAGGCCGCGACCCAGGAGTTCCGCATCGACGGCACCTGGGCCGATCCGCGCATCGTGCGCGTGCCGCGCCGCCGCGCGGGCGCGCAACCCTCCGGCGCCGCTGCGCCGGATTCCGCCGCCGCCGAGGAGGCCCCCGCGCCGGGGCCCGCACCGGCCGCTTCAAACCGCCAGGCGCCCGCTGCCCGGGGCGCAGAGGACGACGCACCATGATGAAAGCCGCCGCACTGCAGATGGTCTCCGGAACGCAGGTCCGGGACAACCTCGCGCAGGCCCGCCGCCTGCTGGAAGAGGCCGCCGCCGAAGGCGTGGAACTGGCTGCGCTGCCGGAGTACTTCTGCGCCATGGGCGCGCGCGACACCGACAAGCTGGCGCTGCGCGAGACCTTCGGCGACGGCGAGATCCAGGGCTTCCTCGCGCAGGCCGCGCGCGAACTCGGGCTCTGGATCGTGGGCGGCACCCTGCCGCTGCGCTGCGACAGCGACCGGCATGTGCGCAACACCACGCTCGTCTTCTCGCCTGCGGGCGACTGCGTGGCGCGCTACGACAAGATCCACCTGTTCCGCTTCGACAACGGCCGCGAGCGCTTCGACGAGGCCGCCGTGATCGAGGCCGGCGGCGCGCCGGCGCGCTTCACCATGACTGCGCGCGACGGCTCGGCCTGGCGCGTGGGCCTGTCGGTCTGCTACGACCTGCGTTTCCCGGAGCTGTACCGCGCGCACGCCCGCGCCGGCGCCGACGTGCTGCTCGTGCCCAGCGCCTTCACCCACACGACGGGGCAGGCCCACTGGGAGGTGCTGCTGCGCGCCCGCGCGGTGGAGAACCTCGCCTACGTCGTCGCGCCCGCCCAGGGCGGCCTGCACGAGAACGGCCGGCGCACCTGGGGCCACAGCATGGTCGTGGACCCGTGGGGCGAGGTGCTGGCGCAGTGCGCTGAAGGGCCCGCCGTGGTGGCTGGCACGCTCGACGCCGGGCGGCTGCGGCAGGTGCGCGCGCAGCTGCCGGCGCTGGACCACCGCGTGCTGTGAACCCGCCGTGAGCGCCGTGCCTTCCTCCGCCGATACCGCGCCGTCCGCGCCTGCGTCCGCAGCCGCGCCGGTGCCGCCGCCGGGCCCCGGGCCGGCCGCGCGGGGACGCTGGTCCTGGCGCCGCTGGCACATCGCATGGCGGCGCTGGTCGCTCTGGACGGCGCTGGTGCTGCTCGTGGCGGGCATGCTGGTCACGCAGGTGTGGCTGGCGGGCCGCTACGAGGCCACCGAGGTGCAGAACCGCCTGGAACGCGACGCGGCCGATGCCGTCGCCGACCTGCGCACCGGCTTCACCCACAACCTGCAGAACCTGCAGGCGCTGCAGGCGGGCGATCCGGACATCGCCACCTGGGAGGAACGCTCCGCCCGGCTGCTCGGCATCCGCCGCGAGCTGGTGCGCGTCGAATGGCGGGACCCGTCGCTGCGCGTGCGCGCCCACGCCGAGACGCCCTACCGGCCCGTGCAGTGGGACGCGGACGCACGCGGCAGTGCCCACTCCAACACCGCCCTGGCCTGCGGCAACGCGCGGCGCGTGGGCGGGCCCTCGTACTCCGGCAGCTACTACCAGCCCCTGGGCGAGGGCCGCGGCACCGAGATGATGGAGCTGTGCATCCCGCTCACGCACGAGGGCGTGAGCACCGGCTACCTCGTCGCCACCTATTCGCTGCAGAACGTGCTGGTGGAGATGGTGGTGCCGGGCCTCAAGCGCGGGCAGGAGGTGTCGTTCACCGAGGCCGACGGCACCCGCCTCGCGATGGTGGGCGCCAACCGGCGCGGCATGCGCATGTTCAGCACGCAGCAGCTGTTCGACCTGGCCGGCACGGCCCTGGTGCTGCGCATGGACAGCTGGCACAGCGCCCCCAGCGTCTTCCCCAACGTGCTCACCGCGCTGGTGACGGCGATGTCGATCGCGCTGGTCACCGTGCTCGTGGTGCTGGTGCGCGACAACCGCCGCCGGCTGCGCGCCGAGCGCGACCTGGGCGACGCGCTCGCCTTCCGCAAGGCGATGGAGGACTCGCTGGTGACGGGGCTGCGCGCGCGCGACCTGCAGGGCCGGATCACCTACGTGAACCCGGCCTTCTGCGAGATGGTGGGCTTCCCCACGCAGGAACTGCTGGGCCAGGCCGACCGGCCGCCCTACTGGCCACCCGAGTTCGCCGACGAATACTGGCGGCGGCAGCAGAGCCGGCTCGCGGGCCAGCATCCGCCCCCGCGCGAGGGCTACGAGTCCACCTTCATGCGCAAGGACGGCACGCGCTTTCCCGTGATGATCTTCGAGGCGCCCCTGATCAATGCGCAGGGCCTGCACACGGGCTGGATGAGCGCCTTCCTGGACGTGAGCGAGCAGCGCCGCGTCGAAGAGATCTCGCGGGCCTCGCAGGAGCGCCTGCAGGCCACCGCGCGGCTCGCCACCGTGGGCGAGATGGCCTCGCTGCTGAGCCACGAGCTGAACCAGCCTCTCGCGGCGATCGCGAGCTATGCCTCCGGGTCGATCAACCTGCTCGAGAGCGCGCCGCCCGGGCAGGACGGCGGGGCCGCCACGGCCTCCTACCTGCCGGACGTGCGCGTGGCCCTGCAGCGGATCGCCCAGCAGGCCGAGCGCGCGGGCCGCGTCATCAAGAGCGTGCACGACTTCGTGCGCCGCCGCGACCAGACGCGCGAGCCCGTCGCCCCCGAAGACCTGCTGGACGCGGTGCTGCCGCTGATCCGCCTGCAGGCCCACAAGCTGCGCGTGCAGATCCGCATCGCCGTGGAGCCGCAGCTGCCCCGCGTGCTGTGCGACCGCACGATGGTGGAGCAGGTGCTGCTCAACCTCGCGCGCAACTCCATGCAGGCGATGGACGAGCCCGGCACGCCGCAGCGGCTGCTGGAGCTGCGCGTGCGCCGCGCGGCCTCCAATGCCCAGAACGCGTGGATCGAATTCCAGGTGATCGACGGCGGCCCGGGCATCGCGCCCGAGATCGGTGCCAAGCTGTTCACGCCGTTCTTCACCACCCGCGCCGAAGGCATGGGGCTGGGCCTGAGCCTGTGCCGCACCGTGGTCGAGCAGCACGGCGGCTTCCTGGGCCACGCGCCGCACGCGCCGCGTGGTACGGTATTCACCTTCACCCTGCCGGCCTGCCCCGCCGCAGGAACCGACACCGATCCTGCCCACCCTTCTGCCTGATGGAACCCGTCTCCAACGCCACCGTGTACATCGTGGACGACGACGCCGGCGTGCGCGAAGCGCTCGCCTGGCTGCTGCGCTCGCGCCGCGTTCCCAGCGAATCCTTCGACAGCGCGGAGGCCTTCGAGGCCGCGCTGGGCGAGCGCCCCATGCCGCGCCATCCCTGCTGCCTGCTGCTGGACGTGCGCATGCCCGGCATGAGCGGCCTGGCGCTCTTCGACCGGCTGGCCGAGCGCGGCCTCATCGCGGCCATGCCGGTAATCTTCCTCACGGGCCATGCCGACGTGCCCACGGCGGTGGCCACCGTCAAGCGGGGCGCCTTCGACTTCTGCGAAAAGCCGTTCTCCGACAACCTGCTGGTGGACCGCATCGAGCAGGCGATCGCGCAGTCGGCCCGCCATCTCGAATCCGTGCACCAGCGCGACGACCTGCAGCAGCGGCTCTCCGAGCTGACCGAACGCGAGCGCGACGTCATGCGGCTCGTGGTGGAGGGATTGCCCAACAAGCTGATCGCCGACCAGCTGGACATCAGCGTGCGCACGGTGGAAGTCCACCGGGCACGCGTGTTCGACAAGATGCAAGTGAAATCGGCCGTCGAGCTGGCGAACCTGCTCCGATCGGCCGATTGAGCGTTTGAACGGCCCCGCGGCGCTGCGCGGGACCGGCGGGCTGCGTCAGCCCTGGCGCTGGCGCTCGCCCACGTAGATCTCGACGCGGCGGTTGCGGGCGCGGCCCTCGGCCGTGTCGTTGGTGGCGATCGGCTCGCGTGCGCCGCGGCCTTCCACCTGGATGCGGCCGCCGTTCACGCCGTGCGAGGTGAGGTAGTTGCGCGTGCTGGTGGCGCGGTCGAGCGACAGCGGGTTGTTGATCGCGTCCGTGCCGGTGGAGTCGGTGTAGCCGACGATGCGCACTTCGGCGTTGGGGTTGTTGCGCAGGCCTTCGGCGAAGCGGTCCAGCACCGGGGCGAAGTTCGACTGGATGTCGGAACGGTTGGTGGCGAACGAAATGTCGCTCGGGATGTCGAGCTTGAGCTGGTTGTCGGCCGTCTGCGTGACCACCACGCCCGTGCCGCGCGTCACCTGCTGCATCTCCTGCTTCTGGCGCTCCATGTGCTGCGACCAGATGTACGAGCCCAGGGCGCCCACGCCCGCGCCGATGACCGCGCCGGTGCCGGCGTTGCCGCCCGTCACCGCGCCCAGCACGGCGCCGCCGGCGGCACCGACGCCCGCCCCGGTGGCCGTGCGGCGCTGGGTGTCGGTCATGTTGGCGCAGCCGCTGGCGAGCAGGACGGCGGCGGTGGCGGCGATGAGGGTGCGGGATACGCGCATGGAATTCTCCTTGTGTGCTGTCGTGTGATTGGGAGTGCGGCCGGCCCGCGGAATGCAGGCACGGGGGAGCGCGAAATCAACGTTCCCGTCCAGCCGGCACATACGGGAATTCTTGGCGCCACCGCAGCCGCGCGTGACCGGCGGAAGCCGCCAGCGCGTGCAGGCCCCGTCCTACTTTCCCTCGTCCGGCGGCTCGCCGTCCCGGGGCGGCAGCTCGCCCCGGGGCCGTCCCGAGAACATGGTCCACCACACGATGGCGACGAGCACCACCAGCGCCAGCAGTGCTTCAAGCAAAATCAGCCCCATGAATCTCCGTCTCCTGCGCCTGGTGACAATGGCGCTGATTGTAGGAACGCTGGCCGCCTGCTCCACGCGTGCGCCCGCACCCTCCCCGGTACCCGCCCCGTCGCCCACCGGTCCCCTCGTCACCCTGCCGCCGGGGCCCGGCGTGCCGCTGCCCCCCGAACCCGGCGGGCCGCTTCCTTCGCCCATGGCCCAGCCCAAGAGCCGCTGGATTCCCGTGCACTGGAACGAACTGCCCGGGTTCTCCACCGACTCCCTGTACGAGGCCTGGAACGCCTGGCTGCGCAGCTGCGAACGCCCGCTGCCGGCCTTCGCGCCGCTGTGCCCCGAGATCCGTCGCCTCTCCATCGCCACGCCGGAGGAGCAGCGCGAATGGATGGTGGCGCGCCTGCAGCCCTACCGGATCGAGGCGCTCGACGGCAACGCCGACGGCATGCTCACCAGCTACTACGAGCCCTACCTCGACGCCAGCCGCAATCCGGGCAACGGCTTCACCGTGCCGCTCTACGCCCTGCCCAACGGTTTCGGCCAGCGCAAGCCCTGGTACACGCGCCAGCAGATCGACACCCTGCCCGAGGCGCAGGCCGCGCTCGCGGGCCGGGTCATCGCCTGGGTGCGCGATCCGGTCGAGGCGCTGGTGGTGCACATCCAGGGCTCGGGGCGGCTGCGCATCCAGGAGCCGGACGGCTCCGTGCGCCTCGTGCGCGTGGCCTTCGCCGGCACCAACGACCAGCCCTACCAGAGCGTCGGCCGCTGGCTGCTCGACCAGGGCCTGGTGCGCGACGCCACCTGGCCGGGCATCCGCGCCTGGACGCTGCAGAACCCGCAGCGGGTGCAGGAGATGCTCTGGGCCAATCCGCGCTACGTGTTCTTCCGCGAAGAGGCCATGTCGCCCATGGACGCGGCCTTCGGCCCGCGCGGCGCGCAGGGCGTGCCGCTCACCCCGGGCCGTTCCATCGCGGTCGACCGGCAGAGCATTCCCTACGGCACGCCCGTCTGGCTGGCCTCCAGCGGGCCGACGGCGCAGCTGCAGCGGCTGGTGCTGGCGCAGGACACCGGCTCCGCCATCCTGGGCGCCGTGCGGGCGGACTACTTCGCAGGCTGGGGCCAGGAAGCGGGCGAGCTGGCCGGGCGGCTCAAGCAGGGCCTGCGGCTGTGGGCGCTGTGGCCGAGGTGAGCTGAAGCCGCTCCGGGCCGCCAGCGCCGCTCCGCCCGGGGCAACGCGGCGCACATGTGACGTCCGCCGCGCCCACACGCCCTGCGGATCGTGTAGTCTGGCCTCTCCATAACCACAGCAGGGAGAGAGAACCATGACACCGATCCGCACGGCGATCGTCCACCTGACCGCGCTGCTCGCCTGCGGCGCCGCGGGCGCCCAGACGCCGCCAGGCGCCGCCACCGATGCCACGGCGTCCACCGCTTCCGCCACTGCCGCGGGCCCCGTCCTGCGCCCCGGCACCAACGCGCACTTCATTCCGTTCGCATCCCCGCCCGGCGACCAGTCCCTGCCCATGGCGAACGCGCCCCGGCTGGCCTTCGAAGTGCGCATGCCCGCCGACGGCCCGGTGAACGCGCCCGCCCGGACCTTCACCGTCACCATGGACACGGGCTCCACCGGCGTGGTGATTTCCGCCGTCGACCTGCCCGGCTATTCGCGTGCCGGGGAAGCGCGCGACACCCACCCCGGCTGGGAATTCCTCTCCAGCAGCAAGCGGCTGTGGATCGGCCACTGGGTGGTGCGCGACCTCGTCTTCCGCTCCGGGGGCGAGGAGGTGATCGCGCGGGTTCCGGTATTGGCTGTCGAGAAGGAAATGATCTGCCCGGGCTGGAGCGAAAAAGCCAACCGGCCCGACTGCGACCAGCCCACGGACACCACCGAAAACCCCGCCGGCATCGCCTACATGGGCGTCGGCTTCGGGCGCGAGCACGACGGCCAGCCTCAGGGCACGCCCGACAAGAACCCGCTGCTCAACCTCTCCATGATCGGCGGCCGGCCCGTGCGGCCGGGCGAGTTGCATGCCGGCTACATCGTCACCCAGCACGGCGTGCACGCCGGCCTCACGCCGGCCAACGCCACGGGCTTCCGTGCCGTGAAGCTGCAGCCCGGCAGCCTGCTCGCGAACGGCTCGCCTGCCTCCACCGATCCGCGCGACTGGCGGCAGGCCACCATGGCCGTCTCGGTGAACGGCAGCGCGCCCGAGGCCGGGCCCGTGCTGGTGGACACCGGCATCGCGCAGATGTACCTCACGGTCTCCAACCCTTCGGCGCTGCCGACGGCCCAGATACCCAACCCCAGTCGCCCCGGCCGGACCGTCACCGGCCTGCAGCCGGACACGCCCGTGCAGGTGATGTTCCCCGGCGCGCAGGCGCCCGTCGCGCAATACGACTTCCGCGTGGGCGATGCCGCGGCGCCCCAGGCGGTGCTGGTGAACTCGCCCGGGCGCCCGGCCTTCGTCAACACCGGCCGCCACATGCTGCGGCAGTTCGACGTGCTGTACGACGCCGAAGGCGGCTGGTTCGGGTTGCGGCCGGTGCGGCGCTGACCGCCGGCAGCGGTGCGCGCGGGTATCGCCGCCTGCGCTGCCGCTACCGCTACCGCTCCAGCTCCACCAGATAGCGCGTCACCGCGGGCGGCGCATCGCCCACATGGAACGCCAATTTGCGGTCGCGCAGCGCCACGTCCGATGCGGTGACACGGTCGAAGCGCCGCAGGTGCTCGGTCCAGGATTCGTCCACGATGCGCTCCACGTAGCGGCTCGGGTCGGCGATGTCGTGCTGCAGCTGCCAGTCGAGCGCGCCCTGGCGCAGGCGGCTGCGGCGGCTCTCCTGCATCGTCGCCCGGAATTCGGTGGCGCGCTCGGGATCGATCACGTATTCGATGGTCACCACCACATGCCCGCGCTCGGGCGTGGTGGGCGCGGTGGGCACCTTGAAGGCGCGCGAGGGGCTCAGGTCCTCCTCCATCGTGCGGTCGGCCACGAAGCGCTGCACCAGCGCCATCGCGGCGGTGCCGGTGAGCGCGGCGATCGCCAGGCTCATGTGCACGCTGGTCACCGAGGCCACCTGCCCCCAGAAGGCCGCGCCCGCCGCCGTGGCGCCCATGATCGCCATCTGGTAGATCGACATCCCGCGCGCGCGCACCCAGTTCGGCAGCGCGAGCTGCGCCGACACGCTCAGCGAATTCGCCGTGGTGATCCAGGCCATGCCGCCCACCACCATCGCCGGCACGGCGACATACACATTCGGCGCGATCGCGACCACCGACGTGGCCAGCGCCTGCAGCAGCGCCCCGCGGCCCACCAGCGTGTCGCGCGGCATCGCCTGGCGCAGCCGCGGCAGGAACATCGCCGCGGCGATGGCGCCGGCGCCCATCGAGGCCAGCAGCAGCGTGAAGGTGCCCGCGCCGCCGCCCTCCAGGTCACGCGCCACCAGCGGCAGCAGCGCCAGCAGGGCGGTGGCGTGCAGGAAGAAGATCGAGATGCGCCAGAGCACGGCACGCATGCGCGGCGACTCGCGCACGAACTGCACGCCCACGCGCATCGCGCTGCCGAGCCGTTCGCGGCCCAGCGGATTGGGCACGTGCGTGCGCTTCCAGCGCATGATCGTGAAGCCCGCGATCACCGACAGCACGGCATTGAGCACGAACACCCAGGCGCTGCCCGCGCTGGCGATGATCGCCCCGGCCAGCAGCGGGCCGACGATGCGCGAGGCGTTCATCGCCACGCCGTTGAGCGCGAGTGCCGCGGGCAATTGCGCGCGGTTGACCAGCTCCGGCACGATGGCCGCGAACACCGGCCAGCGCATCGCCAGCCCGATGCCGTTGGCGAACGTGAGCGCCAGCAGCAGCGGCGCCGTCATCCCTCCGGCCAGGATGGCCAGGCACAGCACCAGCGCCACCGCGGCCACCCAGAACTGCGTGGCGATGAAATAGCGCCGCCGGTCCAGGATGTCCGCCAGCGCGCCGCTGGGCAGGCCCAGCAGGAACACCGGCAGCGTGGAGGCCGTCTGCACCAGCGCCACCAGCACGGGCGAGGTGGTGAGCGTCGTCATCAGCCACGCGGCCGCGACGTCGTTCATCCACATGCAGGTATTGGCCGCGAGCCAGGTGAGCCACAGCATGCGGAACACCGGTACCCCGAGCGGGGCGAGGGGGGCGAGCTCGGCACGCCGCGCGGCGTCCTGGCCGAGCTGGGCGGCCGCCGCGGCCTCGGCGGAGGCAGCCGCCTGCGCGGCGGGCGTGGCGGCCGGGTCTTCGATCAGGCGGCCGGGGGGCGCGCGTTCAGCGCCACCGTGCGCGGGCGGTATGGGGGCGTTTGTTGAGGAAGGGTAAGGTGACGTGTCCGGGGAAGGAGGGGGCTGCTGCGGCATAGGCATCCCATTGTCCCCAGTGCGGCGCGATCGTGCAGCGACTTTCTTCCCGGACGTTGCCGGACGGCGCAATACGCGGCCGTCGTTCGGGCCCCGGCGGGGCCTCTTGCGTCAGCGTCCCCGGCCTAGATGGCTCAGCGGCAGCGCCCCACCCGCCTTCACCTCCCCCAGCGAAAAGCTCGTGTGCATGTCCTTCACGTTGGGCAGGTTCAGCAGCACGCCGCGCGCGAACTGCGAGAAGCTCTCCAGGTCGCGCGCCACCACCTGCAGCTCGAAGGTGCCGGTGCCGCTGATGTAGTGGCAGGCGACCACTTCCGGGATCTTCGCGATGGCTTCCTCCATCTCGCGCGTGAGGCCGCCGGTGCTGCGGTCGGCGTCCAGCCGCACGAACGCCAGCACGCCCAGGCCAATGCGGTGCCGGTCGATCTCGGCGTGGTAGCCCTTGATGAAGCCTGCACCCTCCAGTGCCCGCACGCGCCGCCAGCACGGCGCCGCTGAGAGGCCCACCCGCTGCGCCAGCTCGGCGTTGGTCAGGCGTGCATCGGCCTGCAGTTCCGCCAGGATGGCGATGTCGAATTTGTCGAGTTCTTCCATTCATCGATTGTTTCGAGAAAGGATCTTTCTGAAACGAGGGTAAACACGGCATGGAAACGAAAGGACATATCCGGCCGTCCTGCCTACACTGGCATGCAGACACAGCCCGCCCCACCGGGCGCGCAGCCCTGCCCGCGCCCACGAGGCCGCGGCACCCCCGACGATGATGGAGAGACAACCATGAACGCACCGCTGCCGGAGCACATCCGCCGCGCCCTCGAAAACGTTACTCTTGAAGACAAGTACACCCTGCCCGAGGGACGGGCCTTCATGAGCGGCGTGCAGGCCCTCGTGCGCCTGCCGATGCTGCAGCGCCAGCGCGACGCGCGTGCAGGGCTCAACACCGCGGGCTTCATCAGCGGCTACCGGGGCTCGCCGCTCGGCGGCTACGACCAGGCCCTGTGGGCCGCCCGCAAGCACCTGGCGCAGAACCAGATCGTGTTCCAGCCCGGCGTGAACGAAGAGCTGGGCGCCACCGCCGTATGGGGCACGCAGCAGCTCGACCTGTATCCCGACAAGAAGAAGTTCGACGGCGTCTTCGGCATCTGGTACGGCAAGGGCCCGGGCGTGGACCGCTGCTCCGACGTGTTCAAGCACGCCAACATGGCCGGCACGGCGCAGCACGGCGGCGTGATCGCCATCGCGGGCGACGACCACATCAGCAAGAGCAGCACCGCGCCGCACCAGAGCGACCATATCTTCAAGGCCTGCGGCCTGCCGGTGTTCTTCCCCAGCAGCGTGCAGGACATCCTCGACATGGGGCTGCACGCCTTCGCCATGAGCCGCTTCTCGGGCGTCTGGTCGGGCATGAAGACGATCCAGGAGGTGGTGGAGTCGTCCAGCAGCATCTCGATCGACCCGGACCGCGTGCGGATCGTGCTGCCCGAGGATTTCGCGATGCCGCCCGGCGGCCTGCACATCCGCTGGCCCGACGCGCCGCTGGAGCAGGAAGCGCGCCTCATGGACTACAAGTGGTACGCCGCCCTCGCGTACGTGCGCGCCAACAGGCTCAACTACAACGTCATCGAAGGCCCGAATGACCGCTTCGGCATCATCGCGAGCGGCAAGGCCTACAACGACACCCGCCAGGCGCTCATCGACCTGGGCCTGGACGACGATACCTGCCGCCGGCTCGGCATCCGCCTGCACAAGGTGAACGTGGTCTGGCCGCTGGAGGCGACGATCACGCGCGAGTTCGCCCAGGGCCTGCAGGAGATCCTGGTGGTGGAGGAGAAGCGCCAGGTCATCGAATACCAGCTCAAGGAAGAGCTCTACAACTGGCGCGCCGACGTGCGCCCGAACGTGCTGGGCAAGTTCGACGAAGGGGAGGGCGACAACTCCGGCGGCGAGTGGAGCATGGCCAACCCGAGCCAGAACTGGCTGCTGCGCCCGAAGGCCGACCTGACGCCCGCGATCATCGCGCGCGCCATCGCCAAGCGGCTGAAGAAGCTCGGCATGCCGGACGACGTGGTGGCGCGCATGGACGCGCGCCTCACGGTGATCGACGCGCGCGAGCGGTCGCTGGCCGAGACCACGGCCGACACGGGCGACCGCACACCCTGGTTCTGCAGCGGCTGCCCGCACAACACCAGCACCCGCGTGCCCGAGGGCTCGCGCGCCGTGGCCGGCATCGGCTGCCACTACATGGTCAACTGGATGCCGGGCCGCAACACCTCCACCTTCACGCAGATGGGCGGCGAGGGCGTGACCTGGGTGGGGCAGCAGCCGTTCTCGCTGGACAAGCACGTCTTCGCCAACCTGGGCGACGGCACGTACTTCCACAGCGGCCTGCTCGCGATCCGCCAGAGCATCGCGGCCGGCACCAACATCACCTACAAGGTGCTCTACAACGACGCCGTGGCGATGACCGGCGGCCAGCAGGTGGGCGAGCGGCCCGAGGGCCACTCGGTGCTGCAGATCATGAACAGTTTGAAGTCCGAGGGCGTGGCGAAACTGGTGATCGTGACCGACGAGCCCGCCAAGTACGACGGCGTGCCGCTTGCCGAGGGCGTGACGGTGCACCACCGCGACGAGCTGGACCGCATCCAGCGCGAATTCCGCGAGATCCCCGGCTGCACGGTCATCATCTACGACCAGACCTGCGCCACCGAGAAGCGCCGCCGCAGGAAGCGCGGCACGCTCGCCACGCCCGACAAGACCGTGGTCATCAACGAGCTGGTCTGCGAGGGCTGCGGCGATTGCTCCGTGCAGTCCAACTGCCTGTCGGTGGAGCCGCTGGAGACCGAATTCGGCCGCAAGCGCCGCATCAACCAGAGCACCTGCAACAAGGACTATTCCTGCCTGAAGGGCTTCTGCCCGAGCTTCGTGACCGTCGAAGGCGGCACGCTCAAGAAGCCGAAGAAGGAAAAGAAGGGCGACCTGTCGGCGCTGGCCCCCATCCCCGAGCCGGTGCTGCCCGTGGCCGAATCCGCCTGGGGCATCGTCGTGGCCGGCGTGGGCGGCACGGGCGTGATCACCATCGGCTCGCTGCTGGGCATGGCCGCGCACCTGGAGGGCAAGGGCGTGGTCACGCAGGACGCGGCCGGCCTCGCGCAGAAGGGCGGCGCCACCTGGAGCCACGTGCAGATCGCCAACCGGCCCGAAGCCATCTACACCACCAAGGTGGACACGGCCAAGGCCGACCTGATCATCGGCTGCGATTCGATCGTCGCCTCGCTCAAGACCACCATGGCCGCGATGCAGCCGGGCCGCACCTTCGTGGCGCTGAACAACCACGGTTCGCCCACCGCGTCGTTCGTGAACAACCCCGACTGGCAGTTCCCCGGCCAGCACTGCGACACGGCCATCGCCTCGGCCGTGGGCGGCGAGCTGCTGGGCAGCTTCGATGCCGAAGAAGTGGCGCTGCAGCTGCTGGGCGACAGCATCTACACCAACCCGCTCATGCTCGGCTACGCCTGGCAGAAGGGCCGCGTGCCGCTCTCGCATGCCGCGCTGATGCGGGCCATGGAGCTCAACGGCGTGCAGGTGGACAACAACAAGGCCGCCTTCGAGTGGGGCCGCCGCTGCGCCCATGATCTGGCGGCCGTGCGCGCGCTGTTCCAGACGGCGCAGGTCATCCAGTTCGCCAAGAAGCCGGCGCTGGCCGAGGTCATCGCACGCCGCGAGGAGTTCCTGACCGGCTACCAGAACGCCGCCTATGCCGCCGAATACCGCGCCTTCGTGCAGAAGGTGCAGGACGCCGAGGCGCGACTGGGCACCACCACGCGCCTCGCCGAGGCCGTGGCGCGATACCTCTTCAAGCTCATGGCGTACAAGGACGAGTACGAGGTGGCCCGCCTGCACACCGACGGCGCCTTCGCCGGGAAGATCGCCGGCATGTTCGAGGGCGATTACCGCGTGGTGCACCACCTCGCGCCGCCGCTCACGGCGAAGAAGAACGAGCGCGGCGAGCTGGTGAAGAAGGCCTACGGCCCCTGGATGCACAAGGCCTTCGGCGTGCTCGCGAAGATGAAGGGCCTGCGCGGCACGGCGTTCGATCCCTTCGGCCGCACCGAGGAGCGCCGCACCGAGCGCGCGCTGATCCGCGAGTACCGCGCCTGCATCGAAGAGCTGCTGGCCGGTCTCACGGCGGAGAACCTGCCGCTGGCCGTGGAGATCGCGCGCATTCCCGAGCAGATCCGCGGCTACGGCCACGTGAAGGCCCGGCACCTGGAGGCGGCCCGCACGCAGTGGGAAGGCCTGATGGCGCGCTGGCGGCAGGGCCCGGCCGAGGCGGCGCTGCGGCAGAGCGCCTGAGGAAGGGGCCCGGGTTGCCGGTTCAGAAATCCCACTCGAAGCGATCGGCATCGCCGATCAGCATCACCTTGCTCCGGGTCGCCTTGCAGATCCATCGCTGGCGCGTTGCGTCGATTCCCTGAGGGGGCTCGAACAATGCGTCCGGGACCAACGCCACGGCGCAGGCTTCATGGGGGGCGCGCACCGATTCGTATTTGATCCACAGCACGCCCCTGTGCCGGGCCTCTGCGGCCAAGGCCTGGGTGGCGGTGTAGTCGCTGCCATGGGTCCACTGCGCTCTGCGGCGGTTCCAGGGCTCCTGCATGAGGTCGATGGAAGGGCCCCGCAGCTGCGCCTGGAACAGCGTGTGTTCCGTCAGCAGGTCTTCGCCCAGCAGGCCCGTGCTGTCCAGGATGAACCGGTGGCGCCAGTAGGCGATTTCGGCGCAGACGGCCACCTGATTCCTTGCGCCGTACCACTGCCCGTGCTCATGGGCCGGGCGAAACCGGTGAGGATGCGGTGGCGTGTACCGGAAGGGCGTGAACAGCAGGTAATGCCGTCCTTTCGCAATGGGGGGCTTGCTGGCCTCCAGCATCTGCTCTAGCAAATCCTGTTCCTGCAGGGAGTCGACCAGCCTGACCGTGGCCGCTGCGTATTGCGACTCCACCCCGCGCCATACCAGCAACTGGCGCACACGGAGGCTTTCGCCGAACCACCGCGGGTCCCATGCGCTCATGTGGGCGCACGCATGGCGTCGAGATACGACAGGGTGGCCACGAGACCGTCCACACGCTGGACCATCTGCAACGGCACACCGCCCAGGGCCTTGTTGAATCCCGTCATCCACGCCTGCCGCTTGCCGTCGTCCGTGCCCACGAGGGCATCCAGCGAACGGTAGACGCGCACCAGCAGCAATGCCAGCTCGCCCTCCTTGCTTGCCGGATCGATCGGCTTTTCCGCTTTGAGGATCCGCGACACCGTGGGCTCGCTCAGGCCCAGCGTTCTGGCCAGCATGACGCCGTTCATTCCAAGAAATAGGCTCGCACGGGCCGTGGCCTTGGCAAGCACCTGGCCAGGGTCGGGTCGGGCGATGGCTTGTTCCATGGCGTGCTCCTTGAGATTTCTGTGGAAATATTATGCATAAAAGACGCAATATTTAATACCGCTGTCCATGGGGACTTCCCCCTGCATAACCCAACGACCCACGGGTTATGCCTCCAGGTCCCGGAAAGGCGCCGCATACAATCGCCTGTTGCCCTGCGGCAGGCGCTCTCTGCGCCGCTGCGTGCACGATCGGCCCGGCGGCTGCGCCGGACGACCCTTCTTTCAACGGAGCCTGTTGCCGTGTTTATCTCTTCCGCTTTCGCCCAGACCGCCCCGGCCGCCGCACCTGCCGGCGGCATGATGTCCTCGCTCACGGGCATGCTGCCGCTGGTGCTGATGTTCGTGGTGCTGTACTTCATCATGATCCGCCCCCAGATGAAGCGCCAGAAGGAGCACCGCGCCATGATCGAAGCGATCGCCAAGGGCGACGAGGTGGCCACGGCCGGCGGCATCGTGGGCCGGGTCACGCGCCTGTCCGAAGGCTTCCTGCACATCGAGATCGCCTCGGGCGTCGAAGTGCAGATCCAGCGCAGCGCCGTCTCCCAGGTGCTGCCCAAGGGAACCGTGAAGTGATCACTGGCATCCCCCTCGGCAGCCGTTGCCTCTGGGGGATCGGCGCGCGGCGCCTAGTTAATTGAGATAAGAGCGCGATCATGAACCGTTACCCGGTCTGGAAGTACGCGATCCTCGTGGTCGTGCTGCTCGTGGGCATCCTCTATTCCCTGCCCAATGTGTTCGGCGAGGCGCCCGCGGTGCAGGTGTCCTCGGCCAAGGCGTCGCTGAAGATCGAGCCGTCGCTGCAGGGGCGCGTGGAAGAGGTCCTGAAGGCGGCCGGCATCACGCCCGACGCGGTGGGCTTCGACGGCAATTCGGTGCGCGCGCGCTTCGATACGCCCGACACCCAGCTCAAGGCCAAGGACGTGATCCAGAAGGCCCTGGTGCCCGATCCGGCCGATCCGCAGTACATCGTCGCGCTGAACCTCGTGTCGCGCTCGCCCGCCTGGCTCACGGCGCTGCACGCCCAGCCCGTCTACCTGGGCCTGGACCTGCGCGGCGGCGTGCACTTCATGCTGCAGGTGGACATGCAGGCCGCGATCACCAAGAAGGCCGAGTCCTTCGCGGGCGATCTGCGCACCCTCATGCGCGACCGCAACATCCGCCACGGCGGCATCAACCGCGACGGCCAGACCATCGACGTGCGCCTGCGCGACGAGGCGGCCGCCACGGCCACGCGCAACCTGATCTCCGACCAGTTCCCCGACCTCGTGGCCACCGCCACCCCGGACGGCAACGGCGTGCTCGTGCGGGCGACCATCAAGCCCGAGGCCCTGCGCAAGGTGCAGGACCAGGCGCTCAAGCAGAACATGACCACGCTGCACAACCGGATCAACGAACTCGGCGTGGCCGAGCCGGTGATCCAGCAGCAGGGCACCGACCGCATCGTGGTGCAGTTGCCCGGCGTGCAGGACACGGCCAAGGCCAAGGACATCCTGGGCCGCACCGCGACGCTCGAAGTCCGCATGGTGGACGAGAGCACCGAGGCGCGCGGCGCCGAGCGCGGCTCCGGCCCCGTGCCGTTCGGCAGCGAGCGCTACCCCGACCGCAACGGCCAGGCCATCATCGTCAAGAAGCAGGTCATCCTGACGGGCGAGAACCTCACCGACGCACAGCCCGGCTTCGACGGCCAGACGCAGGAGCCCACCGTCAACCTGACGCTCGACGCCAAGGGCGCGCGCATCTTCAAGGACATCACGCGCGAGAACATCGGCAAGCGCATGGCCATCGTGCTCTTCGAGAAGGGCAAGGGCGAGGTCGTCACGGCGCCGGTGATCCGCTCCGAGATCGGCGGGGGCCGCGTGCAGATCTCCGGCCGCATGACCACGGCCGAGGCCAACGACACGTCGCTGCTGCTGCGCGCCGGCTCGCTGGCCGCGCCGATGGAGATCATCGAGGAATTCACCATCGGCCCGAGCCTCGGCGCCGACAACATCAGCCGCGGCATCCACAGCGTGGTCTGGGGCATGGTGGCCATCGCCGTGTTCATGTGCGTGTACTACGCGCTCTTCGGCGTGTTCTCCACCATCGCGCTGTCGGTGAACGTGCTCATGCTGATCGCCGTGCTGTCCATGCTGCAGGCCACGCTGACGCTGCCCGGCATCGCCGCCATGGCGCTCGCGCTGGGCGTCGCCATCGACTCGAACGTGCTGATCAACGAGCGCATCCGCGAGGAACTGCGCGCGGGCGTCGCGCCGCAGGCGGCCATCCATGCGGGCTACGAGCGCGCCTGGGCGACCATCCTCGACTCCAACGTCACCACCCTCATCGCCGGCCTGGCGCTGCTGGCCTTCGGCTCGGGGCCCGTGCGCGGCTTCGCCGTGGTGCACTGCCTGGGCATCCTGACCAGTATGTTCTCGGCCGTGTTCTTCTCGCGCGGCCTGGTGAACCTCTGGTATGGCCGCAAGAAGAAGCTCAAGAGCGTGTCCATCGGCCAGGTGTGGAAGCCCGGTCCCGACACCCCGGCGGTGCCCTCCGCGCCCGCCAAGACGAACTGACCGAAGGAAGACACGCCATGGAATTCTTCCGCATCAAAAAAGACATCCCGTTCATGAAGCACGCGTTGGTCTTCAACGCGATCTCCTTCATCACCTTCGCGCTGGCCGTGTTCTTCCTGGTCACGCGCGGGCTGCACCTGTCGGTGGAGTTCACGGGCGGCACCGTGATGGAGGTGGCCTACACGCAGGCGGCCGACACCGGCAAGGTGCGCGAGGCCGTCTCGAGCCTGGGCTACTCCGACGTGATCGTGCAGAACTTCGGCACCTCGCGCGACGTGATGATCCGCCTGCCCGTGCAGAAGGGCGCCACCTCCGCGCAGCAGAGCGAGCAGGTGATGGGTGCCCTCAAGGCGCAGGACCCGGGCGTCACGCTGCGCCGCACCGAGTTCGTCGGCCCGCAGGTGGGCGAGGAACTGGTGCACGGCGGCCTCATGGCGCTGGCCATGGTGGTGGTCGGCATCGTGGTGTACCTGGCGTTCCGCTTCGAGTGGAAGTTCGGCGTCGCGGCCATCATCGCCAACCTGCACGACGTGGTCATCATCCTGGGCTTCTTCGCGTTCTTCCAGTGGGAGTTCTCGCTCGCCGTGCTGGCCGGCGTGCTCGCGGTGCTGGGCTACTCGGTGAACGAATCCGTGGTGATCTTCGACCGGATCCGCGAGGCCTTCCGCAAGTACCGCAAGATGACCACGCACGAGGTCATCGACCACGCCATCACGAGCACGATGAGCCGCACGATCATCACCCACGCCTCCACCGAGGCGATGGTGCTGTCGATGTTCTTCTTCGGCGGCCCGAGCCTGCACTACTTCGCGCTCGCGCTGACCATCGGCATCCTGTTCGGCATCTATTCCTCCGTGTTCGTCGCCGCCGCCATCGCGATGTGGCTGGGCATCAAGCGGGAGGACCTGATCAAGGCACCTGCGCGCAAGGAAGGCGACCCCAACGATCCGAACGCCGGAGCGGCGGTCTAGGCCCCTCCTTCCGCAAGGCCGGCTCCGCACCGGAGCTCGGTGCAGGGGCAGCGGCAGGCGGCCGGGCCCATGCGCTGTTCCGCGGTGCGGATCGGCCTTCCGATATAAGCAGATTCCCACACGCGGGCCCCAGGGTTGCGCACGCATAATCCGCGGCGTATGGAGACATCCACCCCCCCTCAATCGAACGCGCGGCGCCTGGCGCGCCTGGGCCGCCAGCGTTTCGTGGAGGGACTGAGCGCGGGCCTGCCCGGCCTGGACGCCGAGCTCCAGGAATTCACCGCGCACCTCATGGGCCTCACGGCCACCCAGCGCGTGATGCAGGAGCGGCGCGATCTGTGGATGCGCTACCAGCAGTTCCATGCGGCCTGGGTCGCGGGCGCCGCGCGCGCCCTGGGCGATGCGCTGTCGTCCCTCGCCAGCACGCGCAGCGCGGCCCTGTCCGCGGGGCTGTCCGTCGGCGGCCTCGAATTGCTGAGCGACGACGTGGTGGAGAACCGGATCCTCGCCTCGCGCATCGGCCTGTCGGTCGGTGAGCAGGCGGGCGCCGCGTTCGATGCGGTACGGCAGCACATCCAGCACCTGGAGGGCGAAGAACCCGGCGAGCGCGACATCCTGCGCCCCGAGGTGCTCGCACTGCGCCTGGTGGACCCGTGGGTCGCCAGCGGCCTGCTGCGCTCCGACCTGCAGGCACTGCTGGAGCCGCTGCAGCGCGGCCTCGGCGCCCTGGTGCTCTCGCGCTACCAGGATCTCGTCGCATTTTTCGAACAGCACGGCGTACGGCCGGACAGCGACCTGCGCTCCCGCGTGCGCCGCACCGGCGGATCGACCGTGCAGGCCCCGCTGGGCGGCCCGTCGCCCGGCGCGGACGGCGCCCGGGGCATTTCTTCCGGGGCAGGGGGCTCCTCCCGCGAAGGATTGCGCGGCGGATCGCAGCCAGCGGGCCAGGGCGGCCCTCCCGGCGCGGCAGCGGGTTTCGCCGGCACGCAGGCCGCCGCCTACGGCACGCCGATGGCCCGCGCGCGGCAGCGTGCGCAGGGGGTGATGGGCCGGCTGCACCGGATGCTCGTGCAGCCCGCCGTCGCCGCCTTCTCGGCGTCCGGCGCCGGGCGGATGCCCGGTGGTGCGCCCGCCACGGCGGTGGCGCCGGCCTCCGCGGCGCTGCAGCAGGCCCTGGCCGCGCAGCGGCTGGAGGCCGACAGCTTCTACCGCAGCAGCGAAGTCGCCACGCTGGTGATGGACTACCACAGCCCCGCGGCCGTCGTGCAGGTCGTCGGCGCGGTGCGCGAGCGCGCCGCGGAGTTCAAGGCCAAGGCCTCGACGCCGGGCGAAAAAGCCATCATCGAGGTGGTCGCCCTGATGTTCCAGAGCATCCTGAGCGAGGACCGCATTCCCCCTGCGATGCGCGTGTGGTTCGCGCGGCTGCAGGTGCCGGTGCTGCGCGTGGCGCTGGCCGAACCGGAATTCTTCAGCGACGTGGCCCATCCGGCCCGCCAGCTCATCGACCGCATGGGCGGGGTGGTGCTCGGGTTCGACACGGCCGCCATCCAGGGCAGTGCGCTGGAAGCCGAGGTCCGCCGCGTGGTGCAGGTGATCGAGCAGTACCCCGAGACCGGGCAGCGCGTGTTCCAGCTGGTGCTGGCCGAGTTCGAGAGCTTTCTCTCCCGGTTCCTCACGGCGCCGCAGGCCACGTCGCGCATCGTCACCGTGGCCCAGCAGGTCGAGCAGAAGGAGACGATGGCGATCCAGTACACGATCGAGCTGCGCAACCTGCTCAGGGACATGCCGGTGCGCGAGGAGATCCGCAATTTCCTCTTCAAGACCTGGGCCGAGGTGCTGGCCCTGTCGGCCGTGCGCAGCGGTGCGCAGCACGCCGACACGGCGGCCTTCAAGCGCGCGGCGACGGACCTGGTGTGGGCGGCGAGCGCCAAGCCCCAGCGCGCCGAGCGCGCCCAGGTCATCCAGAGCCTGCCTGCCCTGCTGCAGCGGCTGCGCCAGGGCCTGGCCCTGCTGGGGGTGACGGGCGCGCCGCAGGACGCGCACATCAAGGTCCTGACCGACACGCTCGCGGATGCCTTTCTCTCCAGGACGGCCTCGATTCCCCAGGCGCACATCGACGCGATGGCGCGCAGGCTGGACCACCTCGAGGATTACATGAGCGACGCCACGCTGGGCGAGATGCCGCTCGACGCCGACTACCTGGAGATGATGCTCGGCATCGACGCCTCCTCCATCCACGTGGCGGCCGACAACGGCACCGCCGTGGACGACGCGGCGCTGGAATGGGCAGGGGAGCTGCAGCTGGGGGACTGGTTCACGCTCGACCACAACGGCGCATCGGCCCAGGTGCAGTACGCATGGCACAGCGAGCGCCGGCAGCTGCACTTCTTCGCGGCGCCGGACGGCACCAGCTACCTGCTGCAGTTGCGGCGCATGGCCGCCTATCTGCGGGCCGGGCTGCTGGTACCCCAGGAAGAAGAAGCCCTCACAATGCGGGCCACGCGCGAAGCGCTCGCCAAGATCGACGCCAATCCGGAACGGCTGCTGGGGTAGGGCCGCCGACCGGTTCGCTGGCGCGGGGAGCGTACCGGCGCCTGGCCGCGATGCTCCGGACCACGCCGCGTCCGTTCGACGCCATTAATTTTGGAAATCCATTGCATCAGTTTGTTTTGAGATGCATGGCTTCAAATATATGGCGCTTGTCATCCGTGAAATTTATCCTGTGGCTGCTCATCCATTGGGCCGGCCCATTCGTTGATCCGCTCGTTGATTCGGGGGCGACGATGCACACCGCGATAAATTTCTCACGGGGGTTTCATGCATACGGAATACTCTTCTTCCGACTGTGCCGACGTCATCGTCGTCGGCGCCGGGATCGTCGGACTGACCAATGCGCTGCAATTCGCCAAACGCGGCCTGAAGGTCACGCTGATCGACAGGATCTCCATCCGCAAAGACAGCTTCAAGGTGGGTGAATCCTTTCTCGTCTTCACCAGCGCATTCCTGAGGACCGTGGGTGAGCTGGACCGCTTCATCTCGGAAGAATCGTTCATCAAACTCGGCGTGTGGTTCACGGTGGGGGCCGAAAGAAAATCCGACTTCTCCGGAACCACCGAATGGGCGGTCAATGCCGATCCGCATCCACCCCATTATCTTTTCGACCTCGCGCCCGATCAGAAGTGGTTCCGCTGCATGTTTCTCGACATGCAGATCGCGCGGCCGGACGCCGAGGCCGCCATGCGCGAGGCGGTGCGCGCGCATGAGAACATCCGGTTCCTCGACGACGTGCGCGCCAGGGAGATCGAGCTCTCGGAAGACGACGGCCCGCACCGGGTGCATCTGGACAGCCCCGATCATCCGGAGCCTCTGCGGGCTTCCTGGATCATGGACTGCTCGGGCCGCAACCGCGTGCTGGCCCGCAGGCTGGACCACCGCGCCGAGCACCGCGAACTCGATGACGGCTTCCAGACGACGGCCGCCTGGGGGCAGTTCTCCCATGTGGACGATGCCAAGTTCGGCGAGCAGTGGACCGCGCTGCTGCGTTCGGGCCAGCGTACGCCGCGCGACCTCTACACCGTGCATCTCTGGGGCGTGGGCTACTGGATCTGGGTCATCCGGCTGTCGCAGAACCGGATCAGCGTCGGCGTCACCTTCGACCAGCGCATGGCGCCCCCCGAGCGGACGCCGCGCGAGCAGTTCTGGTCGCTGATCCACCGCCATCCGCTGCTGGATGGCCTCATCGGCGAGGAGACGCTGCTGGAGTTCCAGTCCTTCCGCAACGTGCAGCACTGGACGGACCGCTTCGTCAGCGAGCGCCGCTACGCCATGGCCGGCGATGCGGGCAGCATCATCGACGCCTACTACAGCCAGGGCATCGCGCTGGCGCTGGTGTCGAGCTGGCACATCGCCAACATCGTCGAGCGGCACGTGAAGACGCGCCGCATCGACCAGGCCTACATCGACCGCGTCAACGAGGCCACGCGGCAGGACTGGCACATGCTGCGCAACATGGTGCGGGAGAAATACACGCCGGCGATCGAAGACCCGCGGTTCTTCCTGCTCTCGCACATCCTCGACATGGCGATCTTCTGGTGCATGGGCAGCACCCGGGCCAAGCTGACCCGCTGGCTGGTGCAGACGGAAGGGTACGCCGACCGGCAAACCCCCGAGCTCGCCCAATTGCGCGCCGGGGTGGAGCAGCGGCTCTTCTATTCCCGCTCGCCTTACTGGCTGGGCCTGGCGCCTGCGCGCATCGAATCGATCCAGCGCCATCTGCAGTCGAAGATCGCCGAGCGGGCCCGCTGGCGGCTGGCCCACGGCATCACCCTCCCGCCGATCACGAGCGTGCTCAGCGTCACGGCCCCGCTGCCGCAGATCTGGAAGCTGCCGTTCGCCCGGAAGGGCCGCCCCGTGGACCTCAGCGGACGCGATCTGGTGCAGCCGGCTTCGCAGCGGCCGCCGGGCACCGCCAGCTGGTTCGACGCCCTGCCGATCTCCGTCAACACGAAGCTCGACTGGGTGATCCGTTTGCGGCCCCTGGGCCTGCTGGGGAGCTTCCTCTTCGGCTACCTCTACGATGCGGCGGACACGGGATGGCGCAAGCTGACGATGCGGCTGCGGCCCGTGCGCCGCGGCGCCGGTGTGCTGGCGCACGGCGCCGCAGCCAAGAGCGGGAGCGGCCCCGATGCATAAGGCCATCTATCTCAGCCTCGGTGCGCCGCACCTCGAGTACCCGGGCGTGGAGGCCGCCCTGCGTGCCGAAGGCGTGGAAGCCCGCATGGTCCACATCGACGCATTCGAGGCGCTCGACCTGGAAGACGTGGACCTCGTCAACCTGCGCATGTGCCGCTGGTACCACAAGGATCCTGCCTTCCGGCAGCGGGTGGAGAACGTCCACCGCCGGCTGCAGCAGGTGCGCCGCGGCCCGGTGCCGATGGCCAATCCGCTGCCGCTGGTGATCGACGCACTCGACAAGGGCCGCTACCTGCGCAAGCTCGGCCAGGACGGCATCGAGCTCATTCCCACCCGCTGGATCGACAAGGGCACTGCCTTCAACCTGTCCCACCTCATGGAAGAGCAGGGTTGGACCGACGTGGTCGTGAAGCCGACCATTTCCTCGGGTTCGTGGAACACGATCCGCGTATCGCGCCGCGGCCCGTCCCTGGACGAGCACCATTTCGTGCTGGAGGGCGATGCGTTCGCGCGGGAGGGCGACCTTGCCGCCCTCGCGCAGACGCACGATCTGATCGTGCAGCCCTTCCTGCCGTCGGTGCTGGAGTTCGGCGAGTTGTCGTTCGTCTTCCTGGGCGGGAGGCTCAGCCACACCGTGCGCAAGACCGTGGGCGCTGGCGGCTGGTGGGCGCATGAACGCCTCGGGGGGTGCAATTTCCGCTGGACGCCGAGCCCGCGGGACGAGGCCTGGGCCGTCCGCGTGAACGACGCGCTCGAACGGCGCTACGGGCCGCTGTGGTTCGCGCGGGTGGATGGCATCCATACCGGAGACGGCCGCATCCAGCTGCTGGAGTGCGAACTCGCCATCCCGCGGCT